>Ga0247803_1000045_pt1 | contig 93266 bp, 87 predicted proteins | sample UWRJL014104B1_FD_180928 | JGI IMG/M metagenome (GOLD analysis project Ga0247803, IMG submission 180928) | Plant litter microbial communities from Arlington Agricultural Research Station in Wisconsin, United States - UWRJ-L014-104B-1 | ecosystem: Environmental > Terrestrial > Plant litter >... | reverse complement strand
CCAGGTAGTCGGCGCCCGCGGCAAGCGCCCCCGCGAAGATGCTCTGCACGAACTTGGGCTCCACGGCGTTCATCACGTGAGTGACGCCGTGCTCCCTCGCCACCCGGGCGACAACATCCGGGTCGGAGGCGTCGATCTGCGCCGCCGTGAACCGGGCGGCGATCTCGACGCCGTGCCGGGCTTTGATCGCCGCGATGGTGCGCTCCGCCCGGCCCAGGTCGTAGTCGCTGACCACGACGTGGTCGTAGAACGAGCGGCGGGCAATGATCTTCGCGAACGCGTCACCGACGCCACCCGCACCAACAAGAAGGATCTTCATCCCTCGACGTTATCTACGGAATTCGTTGTTGTCACGTCATATCAATGACGAAAACAACCAAAACACACGTTGCATGCGTAGATTTCGTCAGCGCGGCGGCGTGCGCCCGAGTGCTCGACCAAGCCGCAGCATCCCGACTCTGACAGCCTTAGGCGCCGATCCAGTCGCCGTTCGAGTCCATCTCGTAGTCGTCGACGATCGCCTCGATGATGGTGAGGGTGCCGTTCTTCATGACGGTCATCTCCACAGAGGCGAACGCGTCGATGGTGCCGTCGGTCTCGATGGGGAAGGAGAACAAGTTCGAGCTGCCGTCATCGAGCGGATCGGAGGCGCAAGACTGAACGAACGTCAGGGTCTTGGAATCGTCAGAGACGTACTTTCCGGGCTCGGGGTCGGAGGCGTCGAGATCATCGATGGGAATCGCGTCGAGCGCCGACCACGCCGGCTTGGCCGAATACGGCGCCTGCTCCAGGTTTCCGACGATCTCTTCCACCTCCGCGGTGCCGCCCGCGACGCTCTCGGCTTCTTCCACGGTCTCGACGCCGAACTCCCGCATCAACACACTTTCGAGTTCGGCCTCGCCCTGGGCGGCGTATTCCTCTTTCGTCATCGACGGTCGGCTCAGCGCGTCGAGGCCGTCTCCGCGATAGTCGATGACCAGGTCGACAGCGCACGCCTTGGACGAGTCCAGTTCGCGCGCGTTCGCCGTCACCTCGCCCACCAGCAGCCCGTCGGCATCGGATCCCGCGGCGTCAATGAGGGCCTCCGGGATACGGATGACGAGCTCTCCTTCGGAGCCGTACGCGGGGGTCTGAAACTCGAACACCCCGGCCTTCGGAGCTCCTTCAGAACTTGCATTGTTGTCGACGCCATCGCCGGTCGACGCGGTGGAACAGCCCGCAAGCAGTAGAACTGTCGCTGCCGCCAACGTGGTGGCGGCCAGCATGGATGTCTTGTTCAAAGTCTGCATGTATGTGTTCGCGCCCGGAATCCAGACGCGTTCCCCCTCATATTCCCCCGTGGCGATCCGCCGCTCCGTCCGGAACGGCCACCACGGATGATCCTATCGAGGTGCCAAGTCCGTCTTATGGGCCAAGGGCCTCGGCTTGACCGCCAATCAGGTCGAGATCACCCTGGCGTTGTTTGCATTCCTCATGCGCACGGCCAAACTCCTGCTTGGAAGTGGCCGCTCGGCGTGTGGGTCATTGCCCGCGACGAATTGGTATCCCCTCGGTCGGTGCGCCCGTCTGGCTGGATGAGTCCGCACTAGCGGGATCATCCAGCCACACAAGGTGCAGCGAGGCGCCCGCGCGGGGTCAACGCCCCTGTGCCGGGCCATTGGCTGGTCGCGAAACATCCTGCGGGTCAGGCAACCGAAGCGGCTCGAGCGAGCGCGGCGATGGCCGCTTTATACCTCCGGTAGTGCGAGAACTGCCCCCGCCGGGTGCAGGTCACCAACCCGGCACGCTGAAGTGTCGCCATAAAGTCCTACTCGGTGCACTTGGAGACCTCTGCCCGGGCCTGGATGTGTTTCACGCACACGCCGACTTCGGTGGCCGGCGTTCTTGGGCGGGGCCCGAATTGGGGCACCCTGAGCCAGCCTAGAATCACCAGGCAGGGTTCCACGAATACGTCGAGACCGAGGCAATGTTCATGGGTATCTTTCAGCGCCTCCGAGACGCCCGATCATCCCGTAGGGGTGCTGTCGGCCGAAACACTTTGCCGACAAGCCGCCGCTGCCGCGCTTAGACCGGGACGTTGGCCAACGCAGCCCGAAGCCAGACGTGCGCCCGACGCATGAGCGCCTTCGCGGGTCCGGTGTCGGCTGCCCAGTTCTCGAAACCGTGCGGTGCACCCTCAACTATGTCGAGTTCCACCGGAACGCCCGCCTGCTCGAGCCGGTCTGCGTAGTCCCGATCCTCGGTGTAGAACAACTCGATGTCACCGACCGCGAGGAAGGCCGGTGGCAGACCGGACAGATCGGTGCGACGTGCGGCCGCGGCGTACGGCGGGAGATCGTGCCGTGCGAAGCTGTCGCCCAGGTAGCTTCTCCACCCCACGCGGTTGGCGCGGTTGTTCCACACCCAGTGGTCGGCGCCGTCGAGACTGCCGTCGGCGGCGGTGCGGTCGTCGAGCATCGGGGCGAACAGCCACTGCGCAACCGGCTGCACCCCGCCGTCGTCGTGCAGTCGATGCACGAGGGCCGCAGCGAGCCCTGCACCGGCGCTTTCGCCGCCGACCACGAGTCGAGCCGGGTCGAGACCGAGCTCCGCAGCGTGATTGAGCATCCACTGCCATGCGGCGTACACGTCGTTGTGCGCGGCAGGAAATGGGTGCTCGGGAGCGAACCGGTAATTCGTTGAGACGACGACGATGCCCAGATCGCGGGCGGTCTGCGCGCAGAGCGCTTCGTCTTGGCGGGCATCGCCGAACAGCAGGCCACCCCCGTGGATCCACAGCAGCCCGCCCTCGTCGAGGCGCCTGTCAGGGCGGAAGATCCGCAGCCGCACGCCGTCGGATCTCACGGTCGTGACGGTGACGGATGCCGTTCGCGGCACGGGCATGATCCGGGTCGCCAACCGGATGGCACTACGCACCAGCTTCTTGGAGGCGTCGGGAACGGGGAGTTTCTGCGTGGCTGTGCGCAACTCCGGGTGTACGCGCTCGATGTCCATGGTCTAGTCCGTTCCGAAGGCGTTCGTGATCGCCTGCGCGATGGCCGCGTAGACGGGAAGCACGACCTCGCGGGGAGCGCCGAGGATGTTGAAGCCGTGCCCGATGTCGGGCAGGTCGATGTGCGTGATAAGGGCACCCGCATCCTGCAATCGGGCGGCGTAACGCGCGGCCTCGTCGCGGAGGATGTCCTTCTGCCCGGTGACGACCAGGGCGGGCGCGATGCCGGCCAGTGACGTGGTGTCGCTCGGTGCGGCGGGCGAGATGAGCCGATCGCCGCGGCGGGTGCGGTCGGGACAGTAGACGGTGTCGAAGATCGGTCCCATCCGCACCAGGAACGTTTCCTTGCCGGCCGCCTTCTTGCTCGCGGCGGAGACGGTCAGATCCAACGGCGGGTACATCAGCACCTGCACCGCGATGCGGGGGGTGCCGTGTTCGAGCGCGAGGCGGGCCGCACCGGCGGCGAGGGCGCCGCCGGCGGATTGCCCGCCGATGGCCAGCTTGCTGCCATCCCAAGGCCGGTCGGACGCGGCCGCCCAGGTGGCGACGTCATAGGCCTGCTCCACGGGACCGGGAAAACGCGACTGCGGGGCCGGGGTGTAGTCCGCATTCAACACGGTCACCCCAGCGGTGGCGGCGATGTATCGGCAGATCGCGTCGTCTTGTTCGGGGTGACGGATGACGAATCCACCGCCGTGCAGGTTGATGTACACGCCGCGGCCGGCCGCGCCGCCCGCCGGGGAGTATTGCACGGCAGGGATGACGCCGTGCCGGGTGGGAATCGTGATGTGTTCGGTGAGCGCCGGGATCTCCGTGAAGGCGACCTCCGGCGCCAGCCGAGGAGACCCCGGTGCCTTCTGGACGAGTGTGGCGATGGTATCGGCGAACCAGAGCGGTAGTGTCACCGGCTCAACCTAACAGCGATCAAAATCGCCTGACCACAGCGGTCTCCCTCGGTGGCTCCCCAGGACTGGCGGTTCAGGGGACGATAATGCTGATGAACAGGAACGCGTAAGCCAGCACCAGCGGCGCAACCTGCACCGCCAGAACCCCCGCGCCCAGCAGGAACCCCAGGAGCGAGAGCGCGGTGCCGCGCAGCGAATCATCCCGCTTCAGCTCCCGGCGCGCGGCGCCGGCCAGAAACATCGCGATCCCGCCCAGGAGCATACTGAACGGCGCGGGCAGGAACACCGCGAGCAGCCCCGCCGGAAACGCGAGCACCGCCTTGCCGGAGAAGCGGGGCACCGAAGCGTCCGTCTCCCCGACCGGTGTGATCTCGACTGCCATGGTGCCGACGCTAGCGGCCCGCCCCGCCTATGGCTAGAGCGGCTGAGTTCTCCTTAGCGGATATGGCTGCTTTACAGGAGCTGCCCGAGAGACAATTCCAGCATGAGCACAAGCAACCTCGACCCGGCGGAGTACACCGCCCAGCAGCTGCTCCGGCAGTACGCGGGCATCCTTCAAGAGCTGCGCGACCGGGGCGTCATCCGCACTCTCAATGCTCCAGCGGGTGATCTGGCCGAGACCCTCACCGCGCGCGCCTACGCCGGTGACCTGGCCCCGAACAGCGAGAAGAGCTGGGACGTGACGGCAGAGGACGGTCGCCATCTGCAGGTCAAGTCCCGGGTGATTGCGGCCACGGCCCTATCTAAGCCCATCCAGTTCTCCATCTTCCGGTCGTGGACCTTCGACGCCGCGGTGTTCGTGGTGTTCGCCGCCGAAACGTACGAAATCCTCGGCGCGTTCGAAGTGCCGGCCGGTTCAGTGCAAGCGCGGACCAATGCGTCCACATGGGTCAGCGGTCAGATTCTCACGCAGTCCCTCGTGGGCCTCGCGGCTCTGCCCGGCTGCGTAACCGTCACCGCCCGCCTGACGGCCGCGCTGGAGTCGCTGGGGCCCGCAGAAGAACTCCCACCTCACTGAATCTTCGCGTAGTTTCTCCCGCGGGTGCTTGGTCGAGCATGTCGCACCCCGCGGCTTATTTATGGCTGAACTTGGCCAGCAGCGACAGGACCGTTCTACAAGCTGAGCGCTCCCGGCGAGATTTCGTGTGGCGCCGGCACCGGCCGCAAGAACATTCCAGCGGCACAGTTCTCGAGTCTGTGCTCGTCCAGGTCAACAGTCTTGAGCGGAACTCCGTCTGCCTGGTTCATGGTCTCGTCGGTGTACCAATAGATTCGCCTCATTCCGCGCGTCGTGTGCTGCTGCGCTTTCCTTCGTGCCTCGTCCAAGGTGAACAGCCAAACCTCGTTCGTCGAGAGCAGCGTGAGGGCGAGCAGGTCTGCCTTGCAGCTATTGGGGAAGTTCCAGCCGACAGCGGCTTTCCCTGAACCGCCAGCGGGCGTGGGTGAGCGCATCGTCTTCACCTGAACGGTGGTCGCACCGCCATCGGACGGTGAGTAGACCACGAGGTCCACGCCCGAATCAGTGGTGAGGCGAGCACTGTCGATCTCGAGTTTAAGAAGCTGATACTGAACCAGGATTTCGCCGGCGGCGCCGATATGTTGAGTGGTCACCTGCACACTCTAGGTGTGCGAATCGCTCCCATCCCTCACCATTGCCTTCACAAAATGTTGAGGGGAGGCGTCCACTCTTTGCGCAAGTTGATTTCGAGGGCATGAGCTTCGGCCGAGGTCGAGCACTCGAGCCATCCGAGCTCGCAGCCGGTCAGCCAGTCGTTGGTGTGAGCAATCTCGGTCGGTGAAAGGACGCCCGGCCGCTGTCGAGCGCGAGATCGCGTAATTCCGAGTTCCGCGACGGCGACGCTCGCTCGCAGCGTGCTACGGCTCAAGTCGCTGCCGGTCGCGAGGTGGGCACGGAGGCGACCTCGCAAGCCTTGTGCGCCTTTGGCTTCACCGACATAGATCGGGTCGCCGTCGCGGAACCAAATGTATACGCCGGGGGTTGCGGGAATACCACCCCGGGGGATTGATCGAGATTGGTATCGGGCTATCTTCATTGCCTTCGACCAATTTGGTCCAGTTGCGCGCATAGGGATTCTCGCTCTCGCGGATGTTCGTGGCGGTATATGGCTTTAGGCGTCGGTCCCCGTCGATCGCACGGGTCGCAGCCTTGGTCGACCGAATCTACTCGGAGCGAAGGCGCTTCCTTGAGAGTGCCAGTAGGACGATTGCGATGATCAGCATCGGTATGCCGGCCGCGAAGAAGAATCCGCCAACCAAGAGGTTCCACGTGCCCAGAGAGCCGACTGGGAACTGTCCCTGTGAAATGTAGAACGTGGCAGTCCACACAAAGCCGAAAGAGCCGCCGAGAATTGCGAGAACCAGCAACACAATGCCACTAATCCTCAGGCCAGAACCCGCGGGCCGCGGCTGCACAACAACGGTCTCTGACACTTTGTCTCCCTTGATCAACTTTTCGCTCACCTTATCGCTCCAGTTCCCGGTCAGCGCTCACAACCACTTCCGCCGCTTGAAAATCCCCCACAGCCCCAGCCCCATCAGTCCCATCGCCGCCACCGCCACCGGGTACCCGAACTCCCAGTGCAGCTCTGGCATGGTGTCGAAGTTCATCCCGTAGATCGTGCCCACCAGCGTCGGCGCGAACAGGATCGCCGCCCAGGACGAGATCTTCTTCACCTCTTCGTTTTGTGCCAGGCCCACCTCCGACAACCGGCGGGTCTCCTCGTTCTGCGCCAGGCCGGCCTCCGAGAGGCGGCGCATCTCATCGTTCTGCTGCTGGGTCACCAGGGTGGCGTGCACGGTGAGCGCGTTCTCCAGCAGCGCCCGGAACGAGGCGGCTTGCTCGGTGACCCGCAGGACGTGGTCGAGCACGTCCCGGAACGAGCGCTGCAACTCTACGTCCACCTGGTACTTCTCCGAGCCGCGCAGCAGCGCCTCGAGCATGCCGCGCAGCGGGCCGGTGGCGCGCTGGAAGTCGATCACCTCACTGAGCAGCTCGTAGATGCGCCGCGACACCGACGGGTCCCCGCCGAAGAGCTGGTTCTCGATCTCGTCGATGTCGTTCTCCAACCCGGCCACGACCGGCGCGTACGCATCGACGACCTCATCGAGCACGGCATGCAGCACGGCCTCGGGCCCCAGCGCGAGCAGCGCCGGGTTCGACTCCATCCGCCGGCGCACATTGGCCAGGTCGGGGTTCTCGGCGTGCCGAACGGTCACCACGAAGCCGGGGCCGATGAACACGTTCACCTCGCCGAACTCCACACGTTCCTCGGCGTCGAGGTACCAGGCCGGCCGCAGCACCACAAAGAGGGTGTCGCCGAAGCGCTCCAGCTTGGCCCGCTGGTGGCCCTTGAGTGCGTCCTCCACGGCCAGCGGATGCAGCGAAAACTCGTCGGCGACACTGCGGATCTCATCCGCATCGGGCCGGTACAGCCCGATCCAGGCCATCCCCGCGCACTCGCGTAACTGCTGGTACGTCTCGTCGAGGCTCTGCGGGCTTGAGGTGCGCTGCCCGGTCACGTAGATGCCGTTGTCGATGAGTGCCATGGTCCTACTCCGTCGTTCGGTCGACGAGAGCGCGTGAGCAAGCCGAAGGTGGCCACGGGCGCGTCAGGAATCGACGGCACACCAAAGGCCACCTCGCAAAGGAGGTTCAGTAGCGCGCCACCCCCGGCGCGCCGCCCGACCTAGAAGGTCGGGGCGAAAACGACAACCGCGGAGGGAGTGGAGCGCGGACTATCACCAGCCATGGCTACTCACCCGCCTTCGATCGAAGATTGTCGTGGCCCTGCCTGGGCCTCGGATACCTTACCACCAGAAGGAAACAATACGGTTCATCGCTTTGAGACAAAACGCAAGCTCATCATGCCTCTTTCCGCCCCGCCAAAAGCTCCCGACGCGACGTACCGCTGCGCGAAGAGCAGCAGCGCTTGCTAGGTAAAGCTAGAAGCGCACGGTGGAGGCCGTCTCAAGACCGCAACTCTACGTGCCGTCAATGAGGTCTCCATAGGGGCCGATTGTATTCGCCTGCACTGAGTTCTCGGGGGCAGTGTGAGGACGGAGATGAAATCGCCCAGGTGGGAGAGAGCCGAACAGCTTGCGGGTCCCGGGGCAGGGATTAGACCCAAAGTACAGTGGTGAGTTGCTGTAGAAGTTTCGATGGCAGAGAACCTACCGGGGGTAGATGGATGGGCACAAAAGACTTCGCAGGATTCGGGATACGTGGCTACAGGAGCTTCGGTCAGCCTGACCAAATCTCAAGAATCGGCCCTATGTCGAAGATCCATCTAGTCGTCGGCCGCAACAATGCAGGCAAGTCGAACACGCTGCACTTCATGCACGATGTCCTAGCCCAATTTCGTTCTGGAAATCTCACGATATCGGGGATGTACCCGGAACCCTTAGATACACCGGACGGATGGGAGGAGGACACGTCTCGTGGACTCTCGATATGTCTACGACGCTCGGCTGAACTTCTCTCAAAGTTAGGGACTGAAAGCTATTCTCAGTGGTCTGACGCGCTTCAGTCGGACACTTTTACCCGGGGGGATGCCGAGTACCTGTGGTTCGACCTCGAGTTCCTACACCGGCCATTTACGAATAACGCCTCGTTGCGATTGAGCCAGAGTCAACTCTCGGAGGCTGGAATCGGCGCGGATCAGGTTCGGCAACTTGCGTTGAGTTTGGGTGGACAGAGCTCAACCATTGAAACTGACCTGGAGAACATTACGCAGCACTGGTCCTTGGGTGCATGGATCCCGGAAATGATGTGGGTCGATGCTGTGCGAGAGATCAAGGAGCTCGAGTACGACACGCCGGCAAGAACACTCAGCAACGGGCGAGGGCTCATTGCGGAACTTGCCAAACTGCAGAATCCCAACTTCCGGACTCTCAAAGCTGATCAAGCGAAGTTCGCTGCTCTCAATGATCTTCTTCGTGATGTTCTCGACGACTCCGAGGCTCGGATCCATATTCCCGATGAAAAGGACACTATTCATGTCTTCACCAAGCAATCGGGCGCAAAACCCCTCGAACACGTAGGCACCGGAGTCAGCGAACTCATTCTCCTGGCGTCCGTCGCGACCAGCACGGAGGGGCAGCTCATCTGCATTGAGGAGCCAGAGTCCCATTTGCATCCGACTCTGCAACGTAAGCTCATCAACTACTTAGACCGGCACACCAATAATCACTACTTGATATCGACACACTCAGCGCAGTTGCTGGATGCTCAGGTTGCATCAATCTCTCACATCTCGATGGAAAACGGTCAGAGTCATTCCTCGCCCGTTCTGTCAAAGGCGACTCTTCATGCCGCAGTCGCGGACCTGGGAAATCGGGCATCCGACCTCGTGCAATCAAACTTTGTTGTCTGGGTGGAAGGACCTTCTGACCGAATCTATATATGTCACTGGCTCAAGCTTGTGGCACCAGAGCTCCTGGAGGGGGCCCACTTCTCGGTGATGTTTTATGGAGGCGCCCTATTGAGTCATCTGGGCGCCGAAGACCAGGAAACGACGGAGTTCATCGATCTGCTGAAGATTAATCGAGCGCTTGCTATCGTCATGGACTCTGACCGAAAGACTTCAGAAGCAACTCTGAATAGTACGAAGCGTCGAATAATCGACGAGCTCGAAAAGTCCGGAGGCATGTCCTGGATTACCGATGCATACACAATCGAGAACTATGTCCCTTCAGATGTAATGAAACAAGCCGTGGCAGATCTATACGCGACAAAGACGTACAAGCTGCCCGCTGGGAAATACAAATCTCCCCTCGGCGGGAAGTTCGTAGGATCGGAATCGTCACCCAGCAAGGTGATCGTCGCCCGCCACATAGTTGATCTCCCCCAAAATATGGTGACTTGGTCCAGCTCATTGCTGGCGCAAGTTCAAGCCTTGGCGTCTGCAATTCGGAGTTCCAACGGGTAACCGTGACGTGCCTGCGGGTTACGCCCGACGCAGAGTTGGCTGCACACGCGAGGAGAAATGCACCGATTCATTCCGCTGGCCGGCGGCCGGTGCCACCGCTCCTCATGGCTGCACGACCGTAGCCTTCCACCTCTGCGGGCCGCGCCCAACCCGGACCGTCGGGGCCCCCAAGCGTGGCAGAACACCTCATGGTGATAGAAGGTCCGCAGTAATGTCTGTCGTAGGCGAGCACCGGCAGATCCGCCGGGGTGCCTCGTGCCCAACGAGTCCGCCACGTTCACGACCAGAGGTACTCCGCGATCGAAAAGAAGGATTTCCAACGTCGCAAGCTGCCGTACCCGACCCCGACCGCAAAGGTCGCCACAACGGTGAGGTACACAAGCCCAAAGGGGCAGAACTCCTACGCAAAGCACCTCGTGTGGAACTTCGAACAGCTCCAGCACGGCCTGCACGCCGCACAGGCATCGCGCGCGCGTCAGTCCACAACCGCCGCCCTGCGTCAGCGAGAGCGGAGCCTGATGACCTCAGGGCTTCGCGTGACGATTCTGAAGAGGGATGACTACCGCTGCCGGATGTGCGGCGCATCGGCGGCCGACGGCGCCGTATTGCACATCGATCACATCACCCCCCGTGAGCCACGACGGCCTGACCGTGCCGGAGAATCTTCAAACGCTTTGCCAGCCGTAAGGACGGAAGCGCTCGCCTCGGGTGGTTCCAGATTTGAACAGCGCAATCGGCTGGGCACTCAACAATCTGGCCAAAGCCGGGTCGACCTAACCTCGCGCGGGCAATGCGTTATCACCGATGGTGGGCGCAACCGCCTCCGTGAGGGTCCAGGGTGCTCTCAATCCTTTTGCCCACCAGCCCGGATTGTCGTCCTCCCGCTCTTCGCCGGCCGCAATAGCCGTGATTTTTGACGCCAACTCGGCCCATGAAGTCGGGCCGTGGGAGAGCTTCTCGAGCCTGGCTATCCCGATGCTTTGCTGACCGGTAGCCGCCAGAACGCTACGCGGAACCACATGAAACTCCCATTGGGACACGTTCAGCTGGTCGTACTCCGCGTGCGTCTTGGCTGTGTGTGCACAAAAGACGTAGACCATGGCGTTGTATCGTTTGCCGAGAGGATCCAGACCGTTGCCTGGAGCGCGTGCATGCAGCCGATTGCCCTGAAGTCCTGAGAAAGACAGGGTGCTGATCCTCTTCTGCTCCCAGGACTGCAAATAGGCCGATGACTTGACCTCAATGGTGATGCCGTCAAAGAGAAGGTCATAGGAGTCCCACTCAACGCGCTCCAGGTTTTGAAGACCTAGCGCGGTACCGACAAGGAACTCAGCCAGATAGCCGCGGGCATTGTTCATCCGGAGGTCTCCGAGAGCGAACTTCCAGAAGTCCTGAACGCGGGCTTTCCCCGGTATGCCGGTAAACACCGCGTCACCAGTGAGCGGCGTGTGCTTCGGTGGAACCAGCCATTCGATCTCGTCGGTCATCCCCGGAGCCTACAAGGCGCGCTGATTAGGACCTCCGGCACATCGAGACGGCCGAATAGGCCACTCGGTCCCTCGCCGATGAACTCAGTGCGGCAGAGTAGTGGTGTGACTACTACCGACGATGGTTCGATATCGATCGTGCCGACCTGGCCAGAGCTGGTCGTGCCGGTCCTCGCCGTGCTGAGCACGGGTGAGACACTGCATAGAAAAGCCGTCGTTGACGCGGCCGCTGAGGTGGCGGGCCTCGGACCTGTTGCTCGTGCGGAGACTCTCACTTCGGGTGGCTTCAGATATGAACAACGCATCGGCTGGGCCCTGACTCATCTTTCCAAGGCAGGATGGATCGATCGTCCATCGCGTGCACACTACGTCATCAATGACGGCGGTCGAAAGTGCCTCCGTGACCATCCCAAAGGATTCGACTACGCCCTCGCTAAGGAGATCTTTGCGCCGTTTTGGCCGAAGACAAGTAAGGCCGGCAACGCACCCAAGCTGCAGCCCTCCGTTGAGGACGCAGTGGATATTTTGGACCCGATTGAGCAGATCGAAGACGGCATAAACCGCATAGAAGAAGAAGTCGGAGAGGAACTCCTTACCCGGCTTCGTGAAAGCCATCCGGACTTCTTCGAACAAGCCGTGGTCGACCTGTTACTGGCGATGGGGTATGGCGGCGCCGAACAGCGCGGCACCCGGATTGGCGGAACCGGCGACGAAGGCATCGACGGGATCATCGACCAGGATGCCCTCGGTCTGGATCGGATATACGTGCAGGCGAAAAGGTACAAAGCCGGAAACAATATCAGCCGCGAGACCATTCAGGCCTTTGTTGGTGCGCTCCATGGATTCGGTGCCACCCGTGGTGTCTTCCTCACAACAAGCGCGTTCACCCCACACGCCACGGCCTACGCCCAGAACGTGCAATCACGCGTCATTCTCATCGATGGCCCCCGGCTCGTGGCGCTAATGATCAAGTACCGCGTCGGCGTGCAGGTTATGCGCACGTACACGGCGGTGGAGATTGACGCCGATTTCTTCGACTGAGATAACGCGCGTAGCTCTCCCACCACGACCCTGATCGGCCAACTCAGTAGGCAAGGTGCCCAGAAACCCGTCCCGAACGGGGGTAATGCGCCTCAGGCAATGCACCTACGGACCCCGATACGTTTCGAATGAGCAGCAATGCCGTTGCTCATTCTGGGGGCTCCACGTGTCATCGACGATCGATCTTGCAACAAACGACATTCCTGCGATCCGCGAACCAACGCTCATCTTGGTGATCAACCAGGCCTACGTGAGCGAAAGCTCACCAGCCGAGGTATTCGAGGCGGCCAGAGGGCACTGGCGCGTTGGTCTCGTTACACGAACTACTGCGCAGCTCGTTCTCGGCGTCGCCGATGGCATCGTGCGAGGGGTCTTCCGACCGTCGAGCTGGTTCCCCTCACCAATCGCAGGTCAAGAGGGGCGCTGGGGATTCGAGGGCGCAGCCTCCCCTGAGGATGCCCACCTTGTTGGCACCAGCGTCGCGCGCTTACCGGTGCGCAAGGGGGCATCCAACCCTGTACGCCGATATCTGGATGGCATCCCCGCGAGCGGAGCGGAGGGTCCGGCGTTGGAAGCTCAGTGGGAGCTCGATCCTGGCGACTACCTCGGGCGACAAGAACGACAGGACCTCTTCGGTGGCGCAACCATGGGTGGTATCCAGCCTTCTAACGAATCACCCAACGTCTTCCTGTATTCCGATCCGGCGCGTGGGCACAGCTACGGCTACAACTTTGACGGGTGGAACGCCGACGGATCAGTTTTCTTCTATACCGGCGAAGGCAGGACTGGAGATCAGCGGCTTCGTGTCGGAAATCGTGCGATTCGGGACCATGCTCTCAAAGGTCGCGCCTTGCGGCTTTTCGTAGCGGATGGCTTCGAGCCGGGATCTCGCACTGCTAGGCAGAGGTACCTGGGTCAGTTCGACGTGGATCCCGAAGACCCGTTTGAAATCGAGAGATCATCGGATGAGAACGGCGATGCACGATCCGTCATTGTGTTCCGGTTGCTCCCGATCGGCGGCGTGCCGGTGAGCGAGCGCGACCGAAGTGCAACTCCATTGGCCGAGGTCGACGAGATCGCGCTTGTGGGCGTCGACGAGGACAAACCCGAATTCTCCTACCGGGAAATCGACATCGAGATTGCAAGTTCCAGCAGGTCCGCACACGAGGTCAAGGCGCGCATCGCGTGGAATCAAAGACGTGAGGCTGCCCTGGTAGGCAGCCTCCGTAACGCACTTGTGAAGCGCGATCACGAGGTGCACCGGCAGCAGATCACCCCAGCAGGGCAAGCGAGCCCGATCTATACAGATCTTTTCGATGCGACGGACAACGTGCTCTACGAGGCCAAGTCAGACAACAGTCGCGAGTCCATTCGCATGGCTATTGGCCAGTTGCTCGACTATCGCAGATTCCTGTCCCCAGAGCCGCGACTGGCGGTCCTGCTCCCGTCTCAGCCGGCACGAGATCTGCAAGCGCTTCTCCGCAGCGTTGATGTGCAAATCTGCTGCCCTGAACTGGATGGGTCATTCCAGTTCTGAACCGGTTGCAGCGCCCTATCGAACTAATAGGCCGGCACACGCGACGGCGACAGCTGGCCATAGAGTCTTAACCACGCCGCGGCCGGCGACGTCACCTGAATGAAAGCACCTTGCACGCATATGTCACAGCAAAACAACGCCAACTTCATCTGGTCCATTGCAGATCTGCTCCGCGGCCCGTACAAGCCGCACCAATATGGCGCCATCGTGCTGCCGTTCACCATCCTGCGACGACTCGACGCTGTGCTCGAGCCGACCAAGCAGGCCGTGCTCGACGAGGCGAAAAAACGGGGCGACGCGGCCTCGGCGAGCGTGTTCCTCGCGAAAGCATCCGGCACCGGCTTCTACAATACCTCCGCCTTCACCCTGCAGGCGCTGATGGGTGATCCCGCGGGCATCAAAGCGAACCTGGTCGACTACGTCCACGGATTCTCCGCGAACGTGCGCGATATTTTCGAGCGATTCGAATTCGAGAAGCAGGTGGAGAAGCTCGATGCCGAGAACCTGCTCTACCTGGTGACACAGCGCTTCGCTGCCGTAGACCTGCACCCCAACAAAGTGACGAACATCGAGATGGGCCTCATGTTCGAGGAACTTATTCGCAAATTCGCCGAGACCTCCAACGAAACCGCCGGGGAGCACTTCACCCCCCGAGAGGTCATCAAACTCATGGTGAGCCTGCTCTTCATCGCCGATGACGAAGCCCTCAATCAAAAGGGCGTCGTTCGCTCCATTTACGACCCCACCGCCGGCACCGGCGGCATGCTCTCCGTCGCCGACGAATACCTGTTGGAACACAACCCGGACGCCCGCCTCGTCATGTACGGGCAAGAGATCAACGGTGAGTCCTACGCCATCTGCAAGGCCGACCTGGTGATCAAGGGCCAGGACATCAACCACATCGTGCACGGCGACACCCTCACCGACGACGGCCTCACCGGCGAGACCTTCGACTACTGCCTCTCCAACCCGCCCTTCGGCGTCGACTGGAACAAGCAAAAGCCCACCGTGCTCAAAGAACACGAGCAGCAGGGCTTCAACGGCCGCTTCGGCCCCGGCCTGCCCCGGGTCTCGGACGGCTCACTGCTCTTCCTGCTTCACCTGGTGAAGAAGCTTCGCCCGAAAGCGAAGGGTGGCGGCCGCGCCGGCATCGTGCTCAACGGCTCACCGCTGTTCACTGGGGGAGCGGGCTCAGGAGAGTCGGAGATCCGCCGCTACCTGCTCGAGAACGACCTGCTCGAAGCGATCGTCGCCCTGCCGACCGACATGTTCTACAACACCGGCATTGCAACCTACGTGTGGATCATCGACAACGACAAACGGCCCGAGCGCCGCGGCACCGTGCAGCTCATCGACGGCACCGGCTTTTCGCGCAAGATGCGCAAGTCACTCGGGTCCAAGCGCAAAGAACTCGGCGCTGACGACATCGCCCGCATCGTGCAGCTCTATGGTGATGCCGAGCAAACGGATGTCTCGAAAACGTTCAAGAACGAAGATTTCGGCTACCGCACCATCACGATCGAGCGCCCGATGCGCCTGAACTGGGCGCTGACCTTCGAACGGGTGAATGCCGCCGTGGAGCAGAAGGCTATCGCCAAGCTCGACATCGACTGGAGCGGATTTGCGGCCACGACCGCGGCGAACCATGACGTGCCGACCAGTGACCTCAAGGCATTCACGAAAGAGGTCACGCAGCTCCTCGGCGCTGCAGGCATCACTCTGACCGCGACGCAGCTCAAGGCGTTCATTGCCGGGCTCTCCCAACACGACGAGACTGCCCCGATAGTCACCGACGCCAAGGGCAAGCCACTGTGGTACACCGACGCTCGCGACACCGAGAACGTGCCGCTCAGCGAGGACATCCACGAGTACTTCGCCCGCGAGGTGCTCCCGCACGTTCCGGATGCCTGGATCGACGAATCGAAAACCAAGATCGGCTACGAGATCCCCTTCACCCGCCACTTCTACCGGTATACGCCGCCTCGCTCACTAGAGGAGATTGACGCTGACCTCAACAAGCTCATCCGGGAGATTTCTGAGCTGTTGAGCGAGGTCGAGGCGTGACCGACGAGATAGCAACGATGGTGCCGGTCTCACGTCTCGCAGAGTACGAAAATGGACGTGCTTTCAAGCCAGAAGACTTCACAGACGAGGGGTTGCCGGTCATACGAATCCGCGAGTTCTTGGACTCTGCTGTAGAGCCAGATAGGTTCAATGGTGAGGTGAGGGAGCGAAACCTGGTTCTCGACGGTGACCTACTGTTCGCGTGGTCCGCAACACTTGCCGTGGGCTTCTGGCGGCGCGGTCCGGCGGTTCTGAACCAGCACCTGTTCCGGGTGACAGCGCACTCTGGAATCGAAAAGAGCTTTCTCCGGTGGGCGCTCGACTACGCCATCGTTGAGTTGGCCGGCCATATGCATGGATCCGCAATGACTCATATCACTCGCGAGATGCTCAAACAGGTCAAGGTATGGTTACCTGGACCTTCGTCCCAGCGTGGAATCGCGGACTTCCTGGACGGCCACACGGCGAAGATCGATGTGCTGATCGAGAAGCAGGAACGACTGATTGAGACGTTGGCGGAGCGGCGGCAGGCCGTCATCAGCCACGCCGTCACCAAGGGCCTAGACTCGACGGCCCCCATGAAGGACTCAGGTGTCGAGTGGCTGGGCACAATCCCGGTGACTTGGTCAGCCACCAAGCTCAAATATATGTCCGCAGTGCAAACTGGATTGACGCTGGGCAAAACTGTGCCGCCTGACGATGCGATCGAACTCCCGTACTTGCGTGTTGCAAATGTACAGACCAACGGCGTGAACCTTGATGAAGTAAAGACGGTATTCGTGGATCGTTCAGAGTGGACTAAATATCGGCTTCGGGATGGTGACGTGCTGATGACTGAAGGTGGCGACATAGACAAGCTGGGTCGGGGATGTCTGTGGAGTAACCAAATTGCGCCATGCGTGCATCAGAATCATGTTTTCGCTGTTCGGTGCAGCGCCGGTCTCGACAGTGGGATGCTCGTCTATCTTCTCGCCGCGAGGGTTGCAAGGAGCTACTTCCAGATGACAGCAAAGCGGGCCACGAATCTGGCGTCGACGAATAGCACCACGCTGGGAAATCTTCCGATTGCATTGCCCGGCATTGTCGACCAGATTCGAATCGTGGAGCATCTTGATCAGCAGACCGCTCAAATCGACGCACTTTCAGCGAAGGCACGCGAGATGATCGACGTCTTGAAAGAACGAAGGCAGGCGCTGATCAGTGCGGCGGTGACGGGGAAGATCGATGTGAGGGGACTGTCCTGATGGACAAGCACAACGAGTACTGGTTCGAAGACGAGCTGACAATGCACCTGGAGGCGAACGGCTGGGAGTACTCGAAGGATGACACCGGCTACGACCGGGTGCTCTCCCTTTACCCGGCCGACGTCTTCGGATGGCTGGATGATACCCAGGGTGACGCGCTTGCCCAGCGGGTGAAATCATCCGACCCTGGTGTACTGCAGGACAAGTCATGGCAGCAACTGATGACCCGGTTGACGCAACTGCTCGACAAACCGTTCGAGCAGGGCGGCGGCACGTTAAACGTGTTGCGGCACGGTTTCAAAGACATCGCGACACAGTTCGATATGTGCCAGTTCCGTCCGGCGCAGAACCTAAATCCGGCGACGCTTGAGCGATACGCAAAAGTGCGGTTGCGGGTAATGCGGCAGGTGCATTACTCCACGTCGAACCAGAAGAGCCTCGACCTAGTGTTCTTCGTCAACGGACTGCCGGTGGCGACGATGGAGGTCAAGACGGACTTCACTCAGTCGGTCGAGGACGCCAAGATCCAGTACAAGAAGGACCGTACCCCGCGGGACTTGGTGACGAAGAAGGTCGAGCCGTTGCTGGGCTTTGGCAGCCGGGCGCTCGTGCACTTCGCCGTTTCCAATTCTGAGGTGTGGATGACTACCCGCCTGGACGGCGACAAGACGCGTTTCCTGCCGTTCAATATGGGTAACGACGGCGCCCAAGGCAACCCGGAGAATCCGAATGGGTCACCGACGTCGTACCTGTGGGAGCGGGTGCTGCAGCGTGATGCCTGGTTGGAGATCATCGGCAAGTTCCTGCACGCCAGCTCGTGGAAAGAGACGGACGCCGAAACCGGTGAGGTGACGACGCACCAGTCGCTGCTGTTCCCGCGGTTCCACCAGTGGGAGTCCGTCACCTCGCTAGTGAGCGCCGCAAAGGCGGAGGGCCCGGGCAACCGGTACCTGATCCAGCACAGCGCCGGCTCGGGTAAGACGAACTCGATCGCCTGGACTGCCCACCAGCTCAGCTCGCTGCACAACGAAGCCGGCACGAAGGTCTTCGACTCCGTGATCGTGGTCACCGACCGCACAGTTTTGGACGATCAGCTGCAGGATGCGATCTATCAGATCGACCACAAGTCCGGCGTCGTCGTCCCAATCACCAAGGGTGGCTCGGATTCGAAGTCCGCGGCGTTAACAAAGGCGCTCACCGATCGGGCGCAGATCATCATTGTGACGATTCAGACGTTCCCGTTTGCGCTCAAAGCGATCCGCACATCCGGTGCCTTGGCTGGCCGTAATTTCGCGATCATCGCGGACGAAGCGCATTCGTCGCAGACCGGAAACACGTCGGCAAAGCTCAAGCACGTTCTCTCACCCGATGAGATGGCGTCGTTGCAGGACGGCGGCGAGTTCGACATTGAGGCGCTGCTTGCGGCTGAGATGGAGGAGAAGGCGACCGCAGCGAACATCAGCTTCTTCGCCTACACGGCCACGCCGAAGGCCAAAACGCTGGAACTGTTCGGGCGCAAAGATGATGACGGACTGCCGCAGCCGTTCCATGTCTACACGATGCAGCAGGCCATTGAAGAAGGCTTCATCCTCGACGTGCTGCAGAACTACACGCCCTACAAGCTTGCGTTCAAGCTCGCTCACAACGGTCGTGAATATGACAGCACGGATGCGCTGGTGAACAAGACGCAGGCCGCGAAAGATCTGATGCGGTGGGTGCGGTTACACGACTACAACATCTCGCAGAAGGTCGCCGTGATTGTGGAGCACTTCCGCGACAATGTCGCATGGCGGTTGAACGGCCAAGCTAAGGCGATGGTCGTCACTGGCAGTCGTATTGAGGCGGTGCGGTACAAGCGCGCGTTTGATGACTACGTCACCGAGCACAAGTACTCCGGGCTCGCGGCTCTCGTCGCGTTCTCTGGAGAGGTGACGGACGAGGAAGCTGGTGAAGAGTCCGTCACAGAGATAACGCTGAACCCCGGGTTGAAGGGGCGTAGCCTGCCCAAGGCGTTTGCCACGGGGGAGTACCAGGTGATGTTGGTGGCCAACAAATTCCAGACCGGGTTTGATCAGCCGTTGCTGGTGGCGATGTACGTCGATAAGAAACTGTCCGGTGTCACCGCCGTGCAGACACTGTCCAGGCTGAATCGCACGGCGACCGGCAAGGACCAGACGTTCGTGTTGGACTTCGTCAATGACCCGGCGGAGATTTTGGCTGCGTTCCAGCAGTACTACCGATCGGCGGCACTTGCTCAGGTGTCGGACCCGAACGTCATCCACGAACTACAGAACAAGCTCGACCAGGCGCTCATTTATGAGGAGTCCGAGGTTGATGGGGCTGCGAGAGCTTGGGTGAGGGAAGAGGGCAACAACGCACTGACGAAGTGGCTCACTCCCGCCAAGCAACGTTTTGCCGGTCAGTACACCGACGCCCTGAAGGCCAATGACGCGGCTCGGGTCGAAGAGCTCGTGCTATTTCGCAGTGACCTGAACAGCTTTATCCGCGCCTATGACTTTCTCTCTCAGCTCATTAACTACCACGACACCGGCCTCGAGAAACGGTCGATCTTCTACCGCCTGCTGGCGCCCCTGATCACCACGGCCGAGAAAGACCGCGCGATCGATCTGACCGGGGTGAAGCTCAGCCACTACAGTCTCAAAGCTGAAGACGTCGAAGACCTTCAATACGGCGACGAGGCCGACCCGCTCAACCCTTTCACAGCGGTCGGCTCGGGCACGGCAAAGGATCCTGAATTCGTGCGCCTACGGGAACTCATTGACAAGATGAACACCCTATTTGAGGGCGACGGGCTCACCGACAACGATCTGGTCGGCTTCACCGGGTACGTAGGCGGGAAGTTCGATGAGAACGAGCGGCTGCGTGAGCAGGCCAAGGCGAACAGCTTTGAGCAGTTCATGGGCAGTCCCGACCTCGGCAGTGCGTTTCAGGAGGCCGTCATCGATTCGGACGTGAACTTCCGGTCGATGAGCGAACAGGTGCTCGGCAGCAAGTCGATCCAGAAGGCAATTCTGGATCTGCTGGCACGAGAGTTCTACAACCGCCACCGCTACGGTTGGGACGAAAATCGAGCGCGGGTGACGCGATGATGCCCCGGATCGATTTTGGACACTTCTACAAGTTCGTGGCATCGGTGGGGCTCGTGTTGGTCGCTGCATCGATAGCTTTGCCATGGCTTTTCAGTCAAACAACAGCAGTGCTGAATATCCCCGCCGGTTCCATCGCTAAGTTGACCGATGTGTCACAGGTCGTAATTCTGCAGCGCCAGCAGGCGCTTTCCTGGGCTCAAGTTGCTGTGCCCTGGGTTGCAGTGGGTCTTTTCATCTGTGGAGTCGCAAGCCTGGTCTGGGGACTTGCTGGTTGGAAAAAGCGACAAGCAGTACTTGATACTGGTGAAGACCTGGACCTCTCCAAGAAGAAGGCGGCGTTCGAAGCCATGTCTCCTCAGGACGTGGAAAAGAAGCTCGAAGCAGAGACTACTGCTCCCGAACTCACCACACCGGCGACACCACCAATCGGTGAGGAGGGACCTACCCCCGCACCCGCTGGTATGGGTTCAGGTCGCCTGGTCCAACCTCCGGTATACGACCGCCCTGACAGACAAGCCCGGATGGAACTCCTGCGAAGCTACGAGGAAACGACAGCATTGCTGTTGCGGAGGTCGTTTGGTGACGCGTTCTCGGTGAATTCCAACGTGAGACTCACAACCGGATCGGGCGCGGGCGCTGGAATCGACGTTTTACTTGACCCAATGGATGGGACGCCATGGGGACAGCTCGCAGTAGATGTTCGTGTGCTGCCATCTACGGTATTTCGTATGCGCCTGCCGGAGGTGATGATGCAGATGGCTATAGTGACGCGCGACCTGAAGGGCGGAGCAGTATTCACCGGGACGCGGGGCCGTCCGCGTGCAGCCGCAGTAACCTGCGTGATTATCCTGATCGAAGAGGACGATCCGCGTCGTGGACGTCAGGACGATTCCTGGCGTTTACAGATCTCGAGAGCAAATTCGGTTCTTCGTCGCCCGGTCGGCGCAGTAGTTGTGAACGCTGCGAAGCTGGCTTACCTGAGACCGGATGAGCTCAGGGATGCTGTGGCCAGTGCCTGGTCCGACGGCGAGGGAAACGTTTCCATACTTCGGTGACGTTGACAGAACCGAAGAAACCCAACCGTCGCCGGCCAAGAATGCCTCCTATTGGCTTAAGTTGCGCCCAATGGATGCACCGATTGTAGTAGAAGGGCGATGTTTCGTCTGGCGCGGCGCTGTTGTGGGGGAGGGCCAACGTGACGCGACTGCGGTCTTCACTCGATACCGCTTTCGGAACTCGTGGTCGTGGCCTTGGCGATGAGCCGCATCTATCCATCTCTCACCCATGGGATTCGGGACCAATCTGGCGGCCGTGTAGATGCACGGCCTTAGTAGCTGCCGTCCGATCCCGCAGCGTCAATCCTGAATACCATTGCGCTGCCTGAAACGCCTAAGCGGGGTGCGCCGGCCTCAATGATGGCGGGTATCTCTGAGCTGCGCAACCCGCCAGATGCCTTTACCGTGGGACCGGTCACCCAGCCCTTGTCGATCATCCTGCAAGCGCATCTTCTGCCACTCTGAACATATGCGATTGAACAATTGGATGAAACTTGCCCTGCTTGGTCTGATCGGTGTTTTGGTCGTCGGCGTGATCTCCTTTGGAGAGAAGCTGAGTGGTGTGAGTTTCGGAGCTTCCTTATCTTTCGTTGCCTCCGTCGCTTTGCTTGGCGTTACGTGGGTTTATGTTCAGTCGACCCGGAGGCTTGTGACTGCCCAAGAGGCTCAGCTCGCATATCAGCAGCGCGCAGCCCACTTTGCCGCTGCGAGTCAGATGTGGTCGCTCGGATTCAAGACGAACAACACGTTGCAGCATTATGCGCTGAGGCTTTCCGCTCCTTTTGAACCCGATCTGACGATCGACGAACGAATAGTACGCAGTGAAAAGATTGGAGCAGGATCAAACAAGCTTGAGAAGCACGCCGACAAGCTCGTGAGGCTGATCGCCGACGTCGATGATCCTCTTGAAGAGCTCGCCTGGGAAGCTGCGACTGGGCTGATCGGAACTGCGACGGCGCTGATGCACCTTTCGTCACTGACCCTCGTCGAATGTACGCGAGCACTCACAGCGGGCGAGGAATTCGATGCAAGGCGCGTTATGGATTCCTGGGAAAATCCGACCGATCCCGGTGCTGCGCAGAAGGTTCGTTGGTCGGAAATTACTAGTGCGTCCGCATTCGAAGAGATTGGTGAAGTGATGAGCCGCCTCATTTCAGGCAGCCGACGGGAATTGAGGGATCGGACCTCCGTTCTGTGACTCTCCTTGAGCGGCCGGTTGCGAAGGGAAGACTGTTAGATCCCACGCCAGCTAAGGGCGACGAGGTGGGTCGACAAATGGTCGCTGCGGGTACTCGATTTGCTCTGCAGCAAGGACCTGCGATTCAACGAGTTGCGCCGCGCAATCCCCGCGATCGGGCAGAAGTCGCTCACCGCGTCCCTGCACCGGCTCGAGCGCAACGGCATGATCGAGCGGACGATACTGCAGTCTCGGCCGGTGGCGGTGGAGTAACCGGATCGCGCCGGTGGGCAACGCGCCGGTGTTTGCGGCAACGCCACCGGCGGACGCCTGGGCGCCATGATCGGTGGTTTCGTCAACGGCGTGATCATCACCATCCTGCCCGCCATTCTGCTGCTGGTGCTCGGCGACTTCGGCCTCGCCAACAGCACCTTCGGTGACGCGGACTTCGGCTGGTTCGGCACCCTCGTGGGTGTGAGCGTCGGCGTGGGCGGCGGACTCGCGGTCATCCTCGCGATCCTCATCGCGGTGGTGCTGGTCAGCGTCGCGATCGTCTACCAGATCCGCGTCGTGGACAAGGGCTGGGTGCCCGGTGCCAAGCGTGACGTCTGGATCGCCGCGGAGAAGGCGGCCGAGAAGGCTGTGCTCGACGCCGAGAAGGCTCAGCGCAAGGCTGAGAAGGAAGCGGCGGCCGAGGCCGTTTAGCAGTTTGACTTTGTTGTAACGCCAGAGGGCGGCTCCGCGGTGCGGGGTCGCCCTCCGGCGTGTGGGGCATCCGCGGGGGCAGCTAGTCGAGCACGGCGTACGCCTCGAGCTCGACGAGCACGTCGGGTTCGAAGAGGAAGTCGACGCCGATGACGGACACCGGCGGCAGCGGCTGCGGCAGGCCGAGTTTGTCGGCGACCAGTTCGATGCCGGCCATGAACGCCTCGAGCCGGCCCGGGGCGGATGCGTCGGTGAGGAAGAAGCGCAACCGCACGACATCCGCGAAGGTGGCGCCCGCACCGGCCAGGCCGATGGCGGTGTTGCGGAGCACCTGGGCGACCTGCCCGGTGAGGTCGCCGGTGGCGATGCGGGTGGCGTCGCCGTCGCGGGAGATCTGACCGGCGACGTGCACGTGGCGGGTGCCATTGCCGATGGCGACGTGGTGGTACGGGACGGGCTGGAACATGTCGGCGGGGGACAGGGTCTGGACGCTCATGAGGCTGCTTTCGTTGAGGTTTTCAAGTGGTATCTCCTGTCTACCTAGTGCACGAAGGGAACTTCAACGAGACTAGGTGTCGTGAATGAAACCTCTCCGGCCGGATCCGAACTTCTCCAGGTGGATGCGCCGCACCGCGAACTGCTCGACCAGGTGCTCGATAAATGGTCGCTGCAGGTGCTCGACGTGCTGTGCGGCAAGGACCTGCGGTTCAACGAGTTGCGCCGCGCGATCCCCGCGATCGGGCAGAAATCGCTCACCGCGTCACTGCGCCGACTCGAGCGCAACGGCATGATCGAGCGGGTGGTGCTGCAGTCCCGTCCGGTGGCAGTGGAGTACCGGATTGCTCCGGTGGGCAACACGCTCAACGAACTCGTCGATGCGCTGCTGCGGTGGACCACCGAGAACCTGCCCGAGGTTGAGCGGGCGCGGGAACGGTTCGATGCCGTGGACGTGTAGGCCCGAACCGGCTAGGTGCCAGGTTGGGCCAGATGACCTCTGGTTAGTTGTGCCAGGGGTGCACCAGGTGGCATGGCGTTCCCGCTCGATTCGACGCACACCTGAAGAGACCAGCGGCGGATTCTCGGGCTCAGCGGCTCAGCGGCTCAGCGGCTCAGCGGCTCAGAATTCGCCACGGCTTCAGCCGGCGAAAGCAAACATTTAGAGTTCAGCTATGAATCAAGAGCGTTGGCAAAGAATCACCGGAGTTCCGCTTACGATCGCTGCCGTCGTGTTCCTCGTGGCTTATGCCTGGGAGGTCATCGGTGACCTAAGCGGAACGGCCGCCGCAGCAGCGGAACTCATCATCACGGCCACTTGGACGGCCTTCGTGCTGGACTACGCCGTGAACCTCCTCTTGGCGACAAAGCGCTGGGCGTGGTTCCGCGGGCACATCTTCGATCTCCTGGTCGTGGTGCTGCCACTGCTCAGGCCACTTCGCCTGCTGCGTCTAGTCACTTTGCTGAGTGTGCTGCAGAGGACGGCTGGCGCGGCGTTCCGTGAGCGGGTGGTGATGTACGTGATCGGGGCATCCGCCCTGCTCGTCTTCGTGGCCTCGCTCGCCGTGTTGGATGCAGAGCGATCAGCGGAGGGCTCATCGATCACGACCTTCTGGGACGCGCTGTGGTGGGCATTCGTATCGATCACCACCGTGGGGTACGGCGACTTCGCACCGGTCACGGCGATGGGTCGGCTGATCGCGGGTGGGCTCATGCTCGGGGGAGTCGCGCTTCTTGGAGTGGTGACCGCGACGCTGGCGTCCTGGATCGTCGAACAGGTGGCGAAGCAGGAAGAAGATGCCCGGGTCGCGACCCGCGGTGAGATCCGGGCGCTAAGTCGCCAAATCGAGCAGCTTCAGGAGACCCTGGACAGCAACGCGCCCTGAGGTTGAAGAGTGAGGGGCGTGGTGGCGCCCTTATTCGACCGGCTCCGCATGCATGTAGATGGTCTGCGTGAGCGGGTAGGGCGTGCGTTTCGTGCGCGGATTGAATGTGTCGTCGAGCTCATGATGGATGCCAGGCATCGTGTGAGTGGGGGCGGGAACCGGGAGGGAGCGTGCGGCCGCTAGCAGCCGTGCACGCACTGGCGCGAGGAGGGTGTCAATCTCGTCAACCAACACCTCGATGAGCCTCACGAGCGCCTTGACACGCGGGAGCGGCAGCGTTTGTGAGTAGTTCGCCCCCATTAGGTCGCGAACGTATGGTTCACCGCTCTGGTCGATCAGCAGTACCGGCCAGGTCGTCGACAGTTCGCTCTGGGAGTGCGCCACAGTCGTGTTACGGAACGCGCACACGTCGCCATGCAGCTGCGCGAACTCGGTGCGAATCTCCAGATGGTGGGTCAATCTCTCTCGCACATTGGACGGGAAGAACGCGCGGCAGTACGCCACGACGGCGTACTCGATGAGATAGCGAGCGTGCAGGTCCGGGTCGCCGGAATCTTCAAGGCGAATCGCTGACTTGAGAGCGTGAAGTGCCGGGCTGAGATCGGCGTTCGCGTATCCACTCAGTTCGACGAAGAGCCGGGCGTCGGCCGAATCCGGCACCAGCGCATACCGGAACTGGTCTTCGGGCTTCGTTTTGGAGGCGCGACGCGATATCACGCCGATGACCCCTGCGTCGCGATGCAGCCGACCCACACGCCATCGCGGGCCCGAGTCACGCCGACGAACAACTCGCGGCGGTCGCGTTCGTCGCGTTCGATCTGGGAATCGGTCCACTCTGATCCGGTGATGCCGGGGGACATCAGGCGTTCGGCGACCCAGGGCAGCAGTACCTGCTTGAACTCCAGCCCCTTGGCGCGCTTGATCGTGCCGACCTTCACGGCATCCGTTATGGAGCCGTCATACTCGGTGAGCTCGACCACCGGAATGCCCGCGGTACGGAGAAGCATGACCGCGTCGCGCACCTGTCGGGTGGTGGAGCAGAGCACGCCTACGTCGCCCCAGCCCACGCTGACGCTCTGCGTGGCGCGGCGAATCTGCTGGATGAGTCTGCCGTCGTGCTCAGTTCGGGTGCGGGCCCGGGCGAAGAGGGGGCGCTCGCCGTGACGCGGGGAGGTGATCGCGGTGGCGTTGGCGCTAGCGCCTTCGATGTCGACGTAGCTGGCATCGCCAACCACGTGGGACGCCAGGGCAAGGATCTCCGCGGTATTGCGGTAGTTGACGTCCATGATGACACCGCGGCCGGAGACCGAGAGGCCCGCCTCGGCGAGGGTGTACCCGCCGGGGTAGATGGTCTGTTGGCCGTCGCCGATCAGGGTGAACGCATCCGCGCCGTCGCCGGCAACGGAGGCGAGCATACGGATCATCGCGCAGGAGAGGTCCTGGGCCTCGTCGACGATCACAGCGGTGTACCCAACCATGGGCGTGGCGCGCAGCGCCGCCTCCGCGAGCAGGATCAGATCGGCATAGTCGTGCACCCGGCGGGTGCGCAAGAACGATTCATAGCCCTGGTAAAGCGCCCAGACCGAGCGGCGCTGATCGAGGGTGAGGCGCCGGCGCCGGCCGATACGGGCGCAGTCGGCGTATTCATCGAAAGTGGTGAGACCGCGACCCTTGATTACGTGGTCGAGCTCCTCCCGCCAGTAGCGAGAGTTCGTATCGATCGTCACGAGCGGGCCGGAGGTCGCCCTCCAGGCCTCCTCAAAGGCCTGATCGGCCAGCTTGGGCTTCACCTGCACGTCGATGCCGCGCTCGTCGAGCACTTTGCGGGCGAACTGGTGCACGCCGGTGAATTCCACCCGGTCTGCGACATCCGGCGCCATTCGCCCGAGCAGATTGCTGAGCACGTCGGGCAGCGTGCGCACGAAGGTGGTCACCAGCACGCGGGCATCCGCCTGCGACCGTGCCAGGTAGGCCGCGCGGTGCAGCCCCACGACGGTCTTACCGGTGCCGGCGGCCCCGCGGATGCGGGAGGGACCGTTGAAGCTGCGGCGCACCAGCTTGGCCTGGTCGGGGTGCAGGAAAGTCATCCACTCCTCGATGGGCGGGGCGAGGAGCCCCTCGAGGATGGCGGCCTCGATATCGCTCTCGGTGGGCAGATGGTCAAGATCGAGTTCGGGTTCCGGGCCGATGATCGGCTCGGGCAGGGTGACGTCGAGCGGGGCGGGCGCGCCGATCAGTGGGAAGTGTTTGATCGCGGCGGCCAAGACCTGCTCGACGGCGGATGTGGTGAGACGCTGTCCGCGGCGGGCGATGTGGCGCACGATGTCGCCTTCGCCAACGATCTCGACCCCGCCGACCGACGCGTTGACGCCCTTGTGCCCAGCGAAGACGACCACGGGACGCACCTCGCCCGGGGCCAGGCCGATCTCGGCCAGCGCCGCCTCAGTCTTCCAGGCGAGGTCGGCCAGACCGTCGAACTCGTCGGTGACGTCGGCTTGGCCGCGAAACACCCGGCCGGCGGCGATGACCGGGTCCTTCCAGGCTTTGGTGTCCACGATGAACAGGCCGCCGGGCCCGACCACGACCATGTCGACCTGGGCGCGTCGGCTGCCGGGCCACTGGCGGTCAGGCAGAAAGTGGTAGCCGGCCGCGGCCAGGGGAGCGAGCACGTGGGCGATGCGCTTCTCGCTGTCGGCGGCGGCGAAGTAGTTCGCCGCTTTCGCCCTCGAGGACTCAGCGGCCTGCGCATGCGCTTCCGAGAGGGCCAGTTGGCGTGTGGCCTCGCTCCACGCCGATCCGCCTGCCGACATCCGTCCCCCGAACCTAGATATGGGCTGAGCTTATCGGCAGGCCTGCGACGGGCAGACGCGGTTGCTCACAAGGTTCGACGGGAGCTGCCCAAACGGCATCGAGGTCAGCCCCGAAAAGGGGGGACGTTACGGGCGGGGCCCTGCGCCCGAGGGTGAAAGGATGGCTCTGGAGCGGCCGATCGCGCGAGAATTCTCGTCGGTTGTTGTCCGCAAACAGGAACTCGCCGCCGGTCGCATCTCAATGACCTCGGCGACGATTCCGGCCATATCGACAGGTTGCCGATGCGGTGGGCGCCGTCGAGTGCGCAGCATCACGAGTGAAGCTCAGGGGAGAAAACAGATGACTATGACGACCGGGCAGCCACCTGCCGACTGGTATGCGGACCCGATCGGCCGCCATGAACGGCGGTATTGGGATGGTTCCGGATGGACTGAGCACGTGTTTTCAAATGGACAGCAGACAGTCGACCCGATGTCCTCACCCACACCGGATGCAACGGGCGAACCGACGACGGCCGTGACGGCCGATAGCGCCGGCCCGGTCGTCCCCGCCAAGGTTTCATTTTTCGGCGCGCGGAAGGTGGCCCGTGATGCGCAGGAGGAAAACGGTCGCCTGCAGGCGCTGGTCGACAAGCACGGTCTTCGGGAGATCGCCGAGTTGGAATCGATGACGGAAGAGCTGAAGCTGGAGATCGCGACCGCGCGAGAAGATCTTGCCCGCCACGTGGCCGCCACTGAGCAGGACCTGGCTCGAAAATTAGCAGCAACAGAGCAGGAACTTGCCCGTCAGATCGCTGAAGCCGAGCAGGAGCTCCGGAACACACAGGCCGCCAGATCCGCCGCGGCAGCTGAGCGAGCATCCGTGGCCGCTGAGATCGTCAACCTTCGCGACTCGGTCCTCTTGCAAGAGTTCGGCCTCTACGACAACGAGCACCCCGCTGAGTCCTCGGTTTCCCTTGCTACGGAACTGGAGTCCTTACGCGCCCAGATCAAACAGGCGGTGCGTGATGGCCAAGCGACAACGGCGACCACTGGCTTTACCTTCAATAACAGCACGGCCAAGGGCGATAAGTTCGTGCGCGACATGTCGAAGCTGATGCTCCGCTCGTACAACGCGGAGGCGGAGAACTGCCTCAAGTCGGTGCGTGCCGGCAATCTGGCCACGGCCCAAAAGCGACTCGGCACCACAGTCGACCAAGTCGAACGTCTTGGCGGGATGATCGACCTGCACATCACTCCTTACTATCACCGTCTGCGACTGCGCGAATTGGAGTTCGCCAGCCGTCATCTGCAGGCTCTGCAGGTGGAAAAGGAGCTCGAGCGTGAACGCCGGGAAGAACTGCGCCAGCAGAAGCAGGCGGAGCAGGAACTGGCTCGCGAAAAGGAGAAGCTCGAAAAGGAACGCTCCCACTATGCGAACGTGCTGGCTACCCTCATCGAGAACGGCGACGCCGAAGGAGCCGAGCGGATGCGCGCTCAGCTGGAGGACGTTGACCGCGCTATCGAGAACGTCGACTACCGGGCCGCGAACATCAAGGCTGGCTACGTCTACGTGATCAGCAACATCGGATCGTTCGGGCCCGAGGTGGTAAAGATCGGGATGACCCGCCGGCTGGTGCCGATGGATCGCGTCAATGAACTCGGCGACGCGTCGGTTCCGTTCCGGTTCGATGTGCACGCGCTGTTCTTCGCCGACAACGCACTCGCGGTCGAAGCGATGCTCCACCAGCATTTTGCTGACCGGCGCCTCAACCGCGTGAACCTTCGCCGCGAGTATTTCCGCGCAACACCCGCCGAGGTGCTCGAGGTGCTCAACGCGCACCGGGTCGAGGTGCTCGAGTACACGGTCGAACCGGAAGCGGCAGAGTTCCGAAGCAGCGTCGTGCTGACGTCTTGAATAGTCCGGCCATCGCGATTCCCATCGCGATGGCCGGACCAGGATGATTGGCGCGTCGTTGTCAGTGCGCGGTGAGTGGCGATGGTCTACCGGGTCGCGCCGGTGGGCAACACCCTCAACGAACTCATCGACGAGCGGCTGGGGCCTCGCTAGTGGTGCACGGCCTTGTCGATCTTCTTCGCGTTCTTCTTGGCCAGCTTGAGCAGCCCGCGATGAGCCTTCCTGAGCTTGGGGTCGTGCCAGGCCTGCTGGGCGCGGATGCGCACTCGTTCGAGCCGGTGTTTGTCGTGCCCGGTGCCGATCAGGTAAAACACGGCCGCGATGGCGGCGAAGGCGAGGAGCCGGGGGACGGTCATGGCGGCCTGCTTTCTGGGGGGAGAGGAGGCGGGATGGTGCTGGCATGCGGCGGAGGAGGCGCTGGTTGCGGAGCGAGTGTAGCGCCGTCGCGGTGTGGGGGTGTTGGCTCGTCATAGTCGCGTCGGCAGCTGTGGCGCCGTTAATGTTCGGGGCATGACAACTCAGCCGATGGACCCCGTGGACGACGGCCGCATGGACCATCTGGTGGGGCTGCGCCTGCCGGATCTGGCGCTGGCCTCCACGTCGGGTGGAGACGTGCATCTGCCGTCGTTTTCGGCCGGGCGCTGGGTGCTGTTCATCTACCCGAGAACGGGCATGCCCGGCCAGGCGGAACCTGCCGGGTGGGCGAGCATTCCTGGTGCCAAGGTCTGCACGGCCGAGGCGTGCAGTTTTCGGGACAATCTGGCCGAGCTGCGGAGCGCGGGTGCGCGGAGCGTGGCGGGGCTGTCGGTGCAGAGCACGGCGTACCAGAGGGAGGCGGTGCAGCGACTGCACCTGCCGTATCCGCTGCTGTCAGACGCGGAGGGGCGGTTGGCTGTGGCTCTGCGGTTGCCGACCTTTGAGGCAGCCGGGTTGGTATTGCTGACACGGATGACGCTGGTGATTGACGCGGGCATCATCAGCCACGTGTTCTACCCGGTGCGCCCGGCGGAGGGACATGCCGAGGTGGTACGGGACTGGTTGCTGGCGAACCCGGTGGGCGCAAGCGCTGCTTGAGCCGCGGGGTCTCGACGTGCTCGACCGGCGTGTTGGTGCATGGGCGGGCGTGCCGGGGCGCGCTCGGTGTGTGACCATCGAGCTATGCCCACAACCACAGACCATCCCGTCGCCGTTCGCGCCACCGGGTTCATCGGCGAATCGCGCTGGCGTCGCCGGCCGGTGGGCCGGGTGCGGTACGACGCCCTTTGGGCGGATGGCCGCGTCGAGTTCGACGTGAGCCTCACGGCCGCGATGTACCGGGGGTGGCCGGCCGACTTCCAGCCCATCGAGGACAGCGTGCACGCCAACTGCCCCGAGGTGGGAACCGGCCAGTGGGTCAACGAGTTCGCCGCGGTCGTGGACGGCCCGGAGGTGGAGAACCCGAACCCACCCGGCCCCCGCAGCGGCTGGCCGGGCCCGAGCCGCGTCGCCCGACGCGAGCCCAACCCCCGGGCGCGCCTGGCGTGGCGGCTGAGCCTTGGGGTGGTGGCGCTCGGCGTCGGAATTCTGCTGCTCACCGGGCCAGCCGCCAACGGAGTTTTCGGCCTCGTCAGTGCGCTCTGCGCCCTCGGTGGGCTGGTGACACTGGCCGGCGCGGTGCCGCGCCGGTTCCGCTGGTGGTGAGTGAAGCGCCCCAACCGTCATCTCACGCGAGTCCTCCCGGTGAGATGACAGTTGAGGCCCCGGCCAGGTCGGCCGAGCCGCCCCAGAGCGGGGCTCGCGTATGTCTCGCGACCGTAGCGGCGTCGCGTCGCTGCGCCGTCACCCGCGCGTTCTCACGAGGGAGCTTGAGGGAGTGGCTCACAGAGGTCCCGTAGCGCGCGTTCGCGAAGCATCTCGATGAGGCTCGGTGCGGGGGCGGCCAGGTAGTCCGACACGTGGAGCGCCGCCGTGACGTGGAGCATCGCTGCGGAGTTGACGGAAGCCCAAGCCAGGTGCACCGCCTCGTCAGGGGGGAGCCGGAGCCTGCCGGCCGCCCCGATTGCCGAGATCTGCTCCGCAACGATGGCGAACGCCTGACGGGCGGCGAGGATCTCGACTCCCTGAAACAGGCGGGCCATCATCGCGGCGTAGATCAGCGGGCGGTCGGCGGCGAAACGGACGTAATCATCCCAGCCATCGCGGAGCGCCGTCTCTGGATCCGTTGCTTCCGGGGCGTTCAACTTCGCGGCGAGGAATTGTTTGAAGGCTTCTTCCACGGCTGCGCTCAGCAGGCCATCCGCACTGCCGAAGTGGTGGTACAGGGTGGGGGCCGTCACGTTCGCGATGGCGCAGACGGCCCGGGTGGAGAACTGCGCCGAGCCTTCTCGTTCGAGAACTGTGAGAGCCGCCTCGATCAGGATCTCACGCGTCGACATGACCTGACCTTATCTCAGCGGCGCCGAAGAGGGCTTGTCCCAGTGCATCGCGCTGCGCCTCCCAGAAACGGCGTGACACCGGCTTCTTCTTGAACAGCACGTCGAACCCGTGGAATGCGCCCTCAACAACGACGAGGTCGACGGCTACGCCGGCTCGTCGCAGACGCTCGGCATAGTCGACGTCCTCGGCGTGGAACAGGTCGAGGGTGCCCACGCCGACCCATGCCGGAGGAAGTCCCGACAGATCGGTGCGGCGAGCCGGCGCCGCATAGTCGGACACCGTGTCGCCACCTGGCGCTGCACCGAGATAGGCACTCCAGACGTATCGATTACTCTTCGGGCGCCAGAAGCGGGCATGGGTCGTGTCTATGTCCTCGCGCAGAACCGTGCGGTCGTCGAGCATGGGATAGACCAGGAGCTGGAACGTGGGGACGATGTGGCCTCGGTCATGAGCCAGGAGGGCTGTGGCTGCGGCGAGTCCGCCACCGGCGCTCGCCCCACCCAGCGCAATGCGTTCGTGATCGATGGCGTGTTCGGTGGCGTTGGCGACGAGGTGCTCCATCACCGCGTAGCAATCCTCCACGGCTGCGGGGGCTGGCGACGGTGGTGCGAGACGGTAGTTGACCGAGACGACAGCGATTCCGAGTTCGCGGGCGAAGGCCGCATTCGAGTCCTCCTCCGACAGGTGATTCCCCAGAATCATGCCCCCGCCATGCATCCAGACGAGTACGGGGATCTCTCCCGTCGCCGACGCCGGTCGGTACATCCGAACGTCCACGGCGGGTGCTCCCGGAGGCCCGGGGACCTTCAGATCGGAGACGATCATGTCGCGTGGCGGCGCGGGAGAGCGCACCGGCATGCGGTTCGCGAGTCGCGCCATCCGCGGCCCGATGTCGAGGGGCGGAAGGAAGCGGGCCATTTTCAGATCGCTGTGAAAGATGGACACGATCAACCGAACATGACTGTGGATGCGAATGCCTGCGTGGTCTCTTCGCCGAATCCGACCATCATGGCCACGTATTCCTTGGCCGTCGCGTCCGTGAGGTAGCGCACGCGCGTGCTTCCGTCAGTGGCGGCCCCGAAGACCACGGCAGCGGTCCCTTCGGCCGTCGAGAACAACTCAGCGGTCGCCGGGTCGCCGAATGCTGCGAAGACTTGTCCCAGGTGAGCCGCATAGGCGTCGCTCTGCACGACGGTGCCGGCCACCATGAGGTTGGTGCTGACGATGCCGGGCACGATCGTCTTGACGCGGATGTTGAACTCGTTGAGTTCGAGGTTCACGCCGAAGCTCCAGCGCTCGAGTCCGGCCTTAGCGGCGGAATAGACGGACATGAACGGCGCCGGAAGCATCGCCGTCAGCGACGTGGTGTTGATGATCGTGCCACCGCGTCGTTTGCGGAAGTGCGGCAGGAACGCCTGGCTGACTCGGATCGGCCCGAGGAGATTTGTGGCGAGCTGGTCTTCGAGCTGTTCGTCAGTGTATTCCTCCACCGGCCCGAAGAGCACTGCGCCGGCGTTGTTGAAGAGCACGTCGACATCGAAGCGGGAGAGGACGTCGGCGACAACCGTGCGGATCTGCTGACGGTTGGTCACGTCCAGCGTCACCGTCTCGATGTTGTCCAGGGCGGCAAGTTCGGTGTCAGCGCCGATGCTGCGCGAGGCGGCAATGACCTGCCAGCCCTTCTCCGCGAAGAGTTTGGCCGTTGCCCTGCCCATGCCGGAGGAGGCGCCGGTAATGAAGATCGTGCTCATCGAGTTCCCATTTCTTGTCCATGGTTTGAGGAGGAGGCCTCCTATAGCGGTGCTATACCAGCGACTATAGCACTGCTATACCCAGTTCAAGCGACGACGGCGCCGCCACGGTGCTCGACCCGGCCGGGCGCCGACGACTCGGTCAGGAAGATTGAGGGGTGACGCCGACCAGTGAAGGTGTCGCCCGGCCGGTCCGGCCACTACACTCCGATGAGGCGGAGGCCGGGGGGGGAGGGCGCGGGCAACCGTGCCACGTCACCGGCGCCGACTCAGACATTGGGGGAACACGGCTATGGCCAAAGACATCCGCGACATCCGGAACTCTCTGCACAACAGCGAACGTCACCTACAGGACACCGCGCGCTCGACGGCGCAGTCGGCTCAGAGCAATGCCGCGACGAGCCAGGCCGCGCGGAGCGCCGCGACCGGCACCTGGGTCGGCGCTGGGTTCCAGGCCGCGACAGCATTCCAGGCAGCGCGCGCGGCAAAAGCAGCAGAAGAGCAGCTTGCGCTGCAGCAGGTCATGGCCGAGCGCCAGAACGAGCTGGCCGAGCAGATCACCTGGAATGAGTTCGCGCGGTGGCGGCAGACGCCCGAGGGGGTCGCTTTTCTGGCCTGGCGGCAGCCGGCCTTCGCGCTTGCGCAGACGCTGCGCGATCGTGATTCTCATTGGTTGCAGGGCTGGGCACGGGCTATTGGGCAAGCCCAGGCCGAGATCCCCAATGACGAGAAGCAGCGTCTCATGCGGCGCCCCGCCAGTTTGCGGCAATCCGGTCTGAAAGTTGCATCCATCGTGAGCTTCGCTGTGGCCGGCTTGTTCCTGCTCGGCCTGCTGGTTCAGCTTTTCGCGCTGGGCGTCACGGATTCAGCGCCCGCCACGGGTGGCTTCACCTACGCGGATTGCCTGGCACAACTCAACGACCCCGAGAATGTTCTGTTCAGCGAGGCCGACTGCGAGGCCATCAATCCGTCCCCCGGTGGATCGGTTATTCCGCAGGTCATACCCCTGATCCTGTTCCTGGGGCTGGGAGTCGCTTTCACCGTCGTTCGCCGGAAGAAGCAGAGCGCCGCGCGGAAAGACCAGACCGTTGAGAACGAGTCGAGGGCACGGGTCGAGCGCTGGCGCTTCGATCCCCTCGCCGTGGAGCCTGGCTACACCGGGTTCACCTGGTACGAGGCGCCGCGCACCGAAGGCTACGCGGATCGGCTCATGCAACTGGCGCTCTTCGACGGCCACGGGCGGCCCCCGGCGCAGTCGGACCTCATCGCCGTTGAGATGCCAATCGCACGGGCACCGCACCCGACCAACCCTGCGGAAGTGAACCAACTCCTCGGGGAGTTCGGGCAGAAAGCCTGAGCGCGCTGAATATGACCATCCGCTACGACCCGGCCATCCTGAACTCCCGGATTCGCTACGTACTACTGGGCTATTTGACATCTTTTGAGAGCGGCCACACGCTCACGGTGGGTGACCGCACCGGTGGCGACAAGTGCGGAGTGAAGCTGACTCCGGCGTATTACACGTTGATCAGTTCACTCGACCCCACCGTCGGTGACCGGGAGTTCACGGCGGAAGAGCTGGGTTTGCTCGGATGGTTGGCAGGTCAAGGTTTCATTGCCCTGGTGACGAGCGACGCCGGCATCGAGGACCTCACGCTGGTGCCGGTACCGCGGCGGGAGATAGCCGTTCTCGAGGACCTGGACGAGGGATTCCTCATCCGTTCCGGCGACGACGCGCCCTTCGGTGTCTCCGCGCTGGGTGCGCGGTTTCTGCCGCTTGTCGACGGTGAGCGCACTCTCGGGGAGATCGCCCAAGCCGTGAAGACCGAGGTTCTCGAAGACCACGAGGGGCGGCTCACCGTCGAAAAGAAAGAAAAAGACCAGGGGAGAACGTTCGACTCGTTCCTGGTGGAAGAGGCTCTCGTGCTGATCCGGGACTTCTCCAGGGCGGGCGCGATCACGTTCGAGCCGACCGTTACTCCTTAGGGAGTTCGGGGGAGATCGTTGCGTCGTGGGGTGCCGGGAGCGGTTGCACCGGCGTGTTTAGCAGCGTGGTGGTGTCCACCACCGGGAGCGCGGCGAGAGCGTCACGCACGCCGGGCTTGGTCTTGCCGCACGCATCCACCGGATAGCGCGCGTTGATTGCCTGGCCGGCCTCGTCGACGAGCCAGAGCGGGGGCACGATTTCGAGGTCGGCCGTGCACGCGACGTTCGAGTCATCGTCGTCGGGCTCCGCCAGGGCTGAAAGAAGGGGTGTGAGATCGCCCCCGAACGTCACGGCGGTGACACTGAACCCCTGGGCGTCGCCGATGTCGGCGATCACGTCGCACCGCACGGCCGTGGTGGGGGCGAAGCCGTCTGGTACCCAGCCGGCTTTCGGCGCGTACGGATGCTCGGGGTCGGGCGTGCTGGTCGAGTCGGGCGGGAACGCCCAATAATTCAGGTTCGGCGCCAGGCAGTCGTATCCGTCGACGATCTTCGCGATATCCCTCGGGAGGACGCCGCTGCCGGGGTCACCGCATCCGCTGAGCACCAGGCATGCTGCTGCCGCGCCGAGCAGCACACGGAGAGCGGCCGTGCCTCTCGGTGGGGATTTTATTGGCCGCATGGCTCCACCCTGGCCGGGCTTGTCGGCCACGTCGATGTTCGGGGCGGGTTCGTTACCGGAACGCAAGACTCGACTGGCCCGCCGTCTTCGCCCGAGCCCTGCCCCGGCTCGAAGTGAGGTTTACTCTTGACGCCGTGGAACTTAACCGGTTTAGTTGACGGATGACGTACAACGATGTTCGATCAAAACCCTGTCCATCCACTCACCCGCGGGCGGGCCGGTTCGCCCTGGCCGCGACCCTGTCGGTCGCCCTCGTCGGCACCGGCGCGCTGGGGATCGCCCCCGCGTCGGCGATCACACCGACGATCGGCAGCGGCCCGGCGGCGCTGCCGGCCACCGAGGCATCCGCCCCGCTCACCAACCTCAGCCACCTGAACTTTCTACTCGACGAGGTGCCGCTGCCGGTGATCGCCGGGCACACCACCTACCAGGCCGCCGAGAATCCGGTGGTGGAGGCGCCCTGGACCTACGCCGACAAGAACGACGACGGCAGCTACACACCCATCGGCGGCGGTGACCTCGACCCGGCCACCGGGTACTACACGCAGGGCGCGTTCAACGCCGACGACACCGCCCGCGCGGCCGTGGTTTACCTGCGGCACTGGCAGCAGACCGGCGACACGACCAGCCGCGACCACGCCTTCCAGACCCTGCGCTCGCTCACCTACCTGCAGACCACCGAGGGGCCCAACGCCGGCAATGTGGTGCTGTGGCAGCAGATCGACGGCACCCTGAACCCCAGCGCCAAGCCCGTGGAGCTGCCCGACCCGAGCGACTCGGCCGAGTCCTACTGGCTGGCCCGCACGGTGTGGGCGCTCGGTGAGGGCTACGCCGCGTTCGCCGACGAAGACCCGGAGTTCGCCGCGTTCCTCGAGGAACGCCTCACCCTCAGCCTGTCCGCGGTGAACCGCGGGTCGCTCGGCGACTACGGCACCTTCGACGTCGCCGACGGCGATCCGGTGCCGGCCTGGCTGATCGCCGACGGGGCGGATGCGTCCGCCGAGGCCGTGCTCGGCCTTGCCGCGTACCTCGAGGCCGAGCCCGCCGGGCCCACCGCCGCCACCGCCGAGACCGCGCTCAGCCAGCTCAGCGAGGGCATCGCGGCGATGTCCACGACCGAGGGCGCCAGCGGTGACTGGCCGTTCGGCGCGATCATGCCGTGGACCAAGTCGCCCAGCCTCTGGCACGCCTGGGGCGGGCTGGCCCCCGCGGCTGTCGCGGTCGCATCCGAGGTGCTCGACGACCCCACCCTGCTCGCCGCCGCGGTGCAGGACACCGCCCAGTTCACCCCGCAGCTGCTCGCCGCGGGCGGACCGGACAACGCCTGGTCGCCGACCCCCGGTGAGGCGCAGATCGCCTACGGCGTCGACTCCCGGCTGCAGAGCCTGGTCGCCACCGCCGACGCCGCCGAGGCACCCGGGCTGCTGAACGTGGCGGCGATCACCGCCGGCTGGTACTTCGGCGCCAACCGCAGCGGCCTGCCGGCGTACGACCCGGCGACGGGCACCGCGATCGACGGCATCGAACGGGACGGCCGGGTGAACGCCAACTCCGGCGCCGAGTCCACCATTCACGCGTTGCTGTCGATGCTCGTGTTGGATGCACACCCCGACCTCAAGGCCGCGGCCCAGGGCATCACCGCCACGGTCGGCACACACGGGTTGAGCGTGGTCGAGGCCGAGTCTGGGGTTCTGGCCGGCGGTACAGTCGTGAAGCCGACGTCCGCGTGGACCGGAGAAGCCAACTGGTCCGGCGGCGCCTACGTGGACCTCGCGGCGGGCGGCACGCTTCGCATCACCGTGCCGGCCGATGACCAGGCCCGCCGGGTGCATCCGATCGTGAACCAGGGCGTCGACCCGTCGGGAACCACAACCTGGACCACCGGCAAGCCCGGCAAGGCCCAGACGCTCGGCACCACCGCCAACGGCGGCGCCGGTGAGCAGGGCGTCACCGAGGCGCCTGGCCAACTGCTGCCGCTGCCGCTGACCAACACCGTGCCGGGCAAGACGACCCAGGTCGTCGGCAGCACGGATGCCGCGGCGCAGCTGGACGCGCTGCTGATCCAGCCGCTGATCTCAACGGTCACGGTGACCGGGCCGGCCGGCGACTCGACGCTGTTCGTGAGCGCCGACACGGCCGACAGCCAGCGCCGCATCGACGTGCCGCGCGGTCAGCAGCTCGTGCAGCAGGCGTTCGACGCCACCGGGCAGCCGGTCGCCGACACGCACCGCGGGAAGGGCGATGCGCGCAGCGGCAAGGTATTCATCGCCGCCGGCGGGTTCACCCAGGTGTGGTTCGAGGCCAAGAAGTAGGTAACCCACGATGAGAGGCTCCGGTGCGCAGGTTCCGGGGCATCTCGTCTGCCTAAGTGCGCTTGAGGGAGGGTTGCACGAGGCGCGGCGCACCGCCAAGGTTGCAGAGTGACCAACCGAGAGGATGCCATGGAGCCGTTGCCAAAGAACGCCGCCGACCTGGAGTTCACCGAACTCGGCACCGGCCCGGTGTTCACGATGTTGCATCCCGGCGGCACCGATGCCCGGGCCCTCACCCCGATCATCGAGCGCTTTGCCGAGCAGTACCGGGTGCTGGCGCCCGATCGGCGCGGTCACGGGCGCACCCCCGACGCCGACGGCCCGATGACGTTCGAGGGGATGGCGGACGACAGCATCCGTTTTCTCGAACAGCACACGAGTGGACCGGCACCGCTGCTCGGCTACAGCGACGGCGCTGTCGTGGCGCTCCTCGTGGCCCTGCGCCGCCCCGACCTGGTGTCACACCTGGTGTTCGTCTCCGGCGTCTTCTCGCTGGCGGGGTGGCCCGCCGACACCCTCGACGCCGACGTGCCGGAGTTCATGGTCGACGCCTACGCCGAGGTCTCCCCGGACGGCCGGGCGCACTTCGCCGTCATCGCCGAGAAGCTCCACCGAATGCACACGGAGGGTCCGACGCTGACACCGGCGGACCTCGCCACTATCCGGATGCCCGTGCTCGTGCTGGTGGGCGACGACGACGACATGGCGCTCGAGCACATCGTGGAGCTCTACCGCGCCCTGCCCTTGGGCGAGCTCGCGGTGGTGCCGCATGCGTCGCACGGTGTGCTCGTGGAGAAGCCGGACCTGTGCCGCGACCTCATCGTCGAGTTCCTCCGGTTGGACAAGCCGGACACCTTCGCGCCGGTGCGCCGCGCGCCCTCCGTCTGAGGTCTGCGCGTCTCGCTGCGTCAGGCGTGCATCAGACGTCGCTGTGCGGGGTAGGCGCCGCTATGCGGGTGGCGCGCCACCCGCATAGCGGCGCCTACCCCGCGCGTAGGCGTTTCGGATTGTCACTCGGCCAGGGGGCGGGCGCTCGCTGAACCGGCCCGGTGCTGCGCGATGCTCTCGAGCCGGAGTAGCGTCGAGAGATGACCGAGCAGCAGCCTTATGACGTGGTGCGGAGCTTCGACTCGTTCGAGGTGCGCCGCTACCCCGAGCACGTGCTGGCCGAAGTCGTCGTGGCCGGTCGGTTCGAGGATGCCGGCAATCGTGCGTTCCGGTATCTGTTCAACTACATCAGCGGTGAGAACGCGTCCCGCACGAAGGTCGCGATGACGGCTCCGGTCGTGCAACAGCCCGGCGACGCCACCGACGGCAGCCATCGGGTCGCGTTCGTGCTGCCCGCCGGGCTCTCCGAAGACACCGCTCCGCGCCCGGCCAACCCGCAGGTGCACCTGCGCACGGTTCCCGAGAGCGTGGTGGCGGCCATCCGCTACCGGGGGCGCTGGACCGAGGATGGCTACCGCCAGCACCTGGAGGAACTTCGAGCGGCGGTTGCCGCCGCCGGGCTCGCAGCGACGGGGCAGCCGAGGTTTGCCCGGTTCGACCCGCCGTTCAAGCCCGCGTTCCTGCGGCGCAACGAAGTGCTGCTCGACCTTGCGCTCTGAGGCGGCTTCGCGGGCCTAGCGATGAACGGCCTTGTCGATCTTCTTCGCGTTGCGTTTGGCCATCTTTTGCAGCTTGCCGCGGGCCTTCTTCGACTCGGGGGAGTGCCACACCTCGAGGGCGCTGTCGCGGAGCTGAGCGGACCGTCGCCGGCCGGACCTGGTGCCCAGGAGGTAGAAGAGAAGCGCGACGCCGGCGATGAGGAGAAGGCGAGGGACGGTCATGGCGGCCTGCTTTCTGGGGGAGTCGGTGGTGCGGGCGCGCGGTGCGAGCTTTGGCGCCGCCCGCGCAGTGAGTGTAGCTCCGTCTGCTCAGGGCGTTACGGCCGCGCGGTGCGATGCGCGGGTCAGGCGCCGCTAGGCGGGTGGCGCGCCACCCGCGCACCGGCGCGTACCCCGCGGAACGCTCGAATGCGGCCTCGGGACCTGCGAGCTGGGGCCGTGGCGCCCGATCGAGCGGGCCGGGAAACATTACGCCCGTGCCGGTGTTGCCCCTGATATGAAAGCCATTGTGTACAGCCAGACCGGTGACCCGTCCGTGCTTCAGCTCGTGGATCGGCCGGTGACCGAACCCGGTGCCGGCGAGGTGCGGGTGCGCATCGTGGTCAGCGGCGTGAACCCCACCGACTGGAAGTCCCGCGCCGGCTCGGCGCCGGGCGAGAAGCTGGCGTTCGACGACGTGGTGCCCGGCCAGGACGGCGCCGGCATCGTGGAAGCGGTCGGCGCGGGCGTGGAGCACGTCACGGTGGGCGACCGGGTCTGGCTGGCGCTCGCCGCGTACCAGCGGGCGAACAGCGGATCCGCGCAGGAGCAGGCCGTGCTTCCCGCCGAGCGGGTCTTCCAGCTGCCGGCAACTGCGAGCTTTGACCAGGGCGCGAGCCTTGGCGTGCCGGCGATCACGGCGCATCGCGCGCTGACCGTGGCCGAAGACGGCCCGTCGCGGCTGAGCCCGGGAGCGCTCGCGGGAAAGACGGTGCTCGTGGCCGGCGGCGCCGGTGCGGTCGGGCACGCCGCGATTCAGCTGGCCCGGTGGGCCGGCGCATCCGTGATCACGACCGTGAGCTCACCGGCGAAGGCGGCGCTCGCCACCGCCGCGGGGGCGCAGCACGTGCTCACCTACACCGACCCAGACGTCGTCGCCCAGATCCGGGCGATCGCCCCGGACGGGGTGGACCTGATCGTGGAGGTCGCGCCCGCCCAGAATTCGCGGCTCGACCTGGCCGTCATCCGCAACCGCGGGTCGATCGCGGTCTACGCCAACAACGGCGGCGACCAGGTGACGCTCGACGTGCGCCAACACTTCAGCCTCAACGTGCGCTACCAGTTCCTGCTGCTCTACACGGTGGGCATGGAGGCGATCCGGGCGGCGGCCGACGACATCAATGCGGCCCTCGTCGACGGGGCCCTCGCCGTGGGGGAGGACGCCGGGCTGCCGCTGCACCGCACCGACCTCGCGCACACGGCGGACGCCCACGCCCTGGTGGAGAGCGGCGTGGTGGGGAAGGTCCTGATCGACGTGGCGGCCGGGGAGTAAGAACGGTTTTCGAGTACCGGATGCCGTGACCGAACCTCGTGTGGGTGACCGAGCCCGCTATAGGGGGCTCGGTCAGCCATACGAGGCGCAGTCAGCTCAGGCGACGCGGCGTGGGTGGGTTGCGGCGCGGAACGGCGCGACCCCCTCAAGCCGCGGGCATCCCGCAGGATAGAGGACATGGCCCACCGTCAACGCACCCCCGCCGCCTCAAACGCACCCGCTGACAAGACCTGCGCGTCGTGTGGCCGACGCATCGAGTGGCGCGCCAAGTGGGCCAACAACTGGGATGCGGTGAAGTACTGCTCGGCCGCCTGCCGCTCACACGGGGTCAACACTACCGACCTCCGGCTTGAAGAGACCATCGTGACCTTGCTCACTGCGCGGGCTCAGGATGCCACGATCTGCCCGTCCGACGCGGCGAGGGCGATCGGCGGCGAAGAGTGGCGCGACCTCATGGAGCCGGCCCGGCGCGCCGCTCGGCGGATGGTCGCCCGCGGCGAGCTGCAGATCACCCAGGGCGGGTCCGTGGTTGATCCGTCGACCGCGAAGGGGCCGATCCGGTTGCGGCGGCCGCGGTAGGGCCCAGGCGCGACCCCGATATGGGGGCATTTCGATCGCCGAGCCGGTGGCGGGTGAGCAATACAGTGGCGGTGCCACATCCGTTTCGATGCGGTGAACTCTGACCCAAAGGATCCCCATGGAAACCGCTGCCATCACCTCCTGGACATTCGTCTCCGAGGCACCGATCCCGGCTGATGTCGAACCCATGCTTGTTCCCGGGGAGAGGGCGATCGCCGCCTACAAGACCTTCCGGGACAGCGCGATTTTCACCACCAAGCGTCTCATCGTGCGGGACGCCCAGGGGATCACCGGCAAGAAGGTCGAGATGTACTCGCTGCCCTACTCCAGCGTGAACATGTGGTCGTCGGAGAACGCCGGCTCGCTCGACATCAACGGTGAGATCGAGCTGTGGACGCGCGCCGGTCACATCAAGATCAAGGTGGGCAAGGCCGTCGACGTTCGGGCGCTCGACCGTCTCATCACTCACGCCGTGCTTGGCGCTGAGCTGGCGATCGTCTAGCCGCACGGGCAGACACCCGCTGGTCTGGCCCCGGCGCGGAGGGGCTGCGCGGCCGTGGCGAGCGGGTCGTGATCGCCCGGGCGGGAAAGTCCGTTGCTGATCTGGTGCCTCACCGCGTGGACAACCGGCTGCTCGCGGAGACCGCATTCGCCGGCGATGCTCCTCGTGCGGGGTAGGCGCCGCTAGGCGGGTGGCGCGCCACCCGCCTACCGGCGCCTACCCCGCCTAACGGGAGATTCGTGCAGAACGGCCGCGGTGCGGCGCCTTAGACGCCCTGGGCCCACTCGACGAGCAGCATGAACACCGGCGTTGCGAACACCGCGAAGACGAGCAGGTTCACGACCACGGTGCCCCAGAACGCCTTGCGGAAGCTGGCCTTCTGGGTCTTGTGCCGCAGGGTCTGCTGGGCGACGATGGCGCCCGGCCAGCCGCCGACGATGCCCAGAGTGAGCAGGGTCCGCTCCGACACCCGCCGGCGTGCGGCCCCGGCCGCTGACTTGTCGACCGCGTAGACGATGAAGCAGACGATGCTGGCGACGAGGTAGATGCCGGCGACCCAGAGCGGGATCGGCCAGAGCGCGTTGACCACGAGGTAACCGAGCACACAGAGCAGGATCGGCACGTAGTGCGCGGCGTTGGAGCGCTTGCGAGCGGTGGGTCGACGCGCTGGCGACGGCATCCGCCCCGCTGGGCGCGCCCCGCCCTGGTGGGTGCGAGCGGTTCGGGAAGCCATTGATCGAGCGTAGCCGCCGCCGCGCGCTGCCCTTGCCGTTTGGCGGGGTCTGGGTGTCAATTGGTTGCAACGGTGCGGGAGTGACAATGACGTCGGGAGCTGGTCATGTCGGGTAAACAGGATGCGTCGAAAGGGACTGGCCGCGGCGGCGCGGACCAGCGCAAGGCCGCGGCGTCTGGGCCACCGGTCGATCGGCCGGAGAAGATTCGCAATGTGGCCCTCGTCGGCCGGTCGGGCGGCGGCAAGACCCTGCTCGCCGAGGCGCTGCTCGTGGCCACCGGCGCCCTCACCCGGATGGGCTCGATCGAGGCCGGCAGCACGGTGAGCGACTCGGACCCGTCCGAGATCCACCAGCAACGCTCGGTGACACTGTCGGTGCTGCCGCTGACGGTCGGTGACCTCAAGGTGAACCTGCTCGACACCCCGGGCTACGCCGATTTTGTCGGCGACCTGCGGGCCGGGCTGCGGGCGGCGGATGCGGCGGTGTTCGCGGTCTCGGCGGTCGACGGGGTCGACGCATCCACCACGGCGCTCTGGGCGGAGTGCGAGCGGATCGGGATGCCGCGGGCCGTGGTGATCAACCGGATCGACCATCCACGGGCCACGTACGAGCCGGTGCTGACGGCCTGCCAGGAGAGCTTCGGGGCGGCGGTGCTGCCGCTGTGCGTGCCGATCCGCACCGACGGCGCCATCACCGGGTTGCTGGACCTGCTCTCCGGCACGGTTTCGGATTACAGTGCCGGCTCGCCGCAGCCCAGCCAACGACCCGCGAGCGCCGCCGAACTCGCCGACGCGGAGCCGGCCCGGGCCGCGCTGATCGAGGGGATCATCGCCGAGAGCGAGGACGAAACCCTGATGGACCGCTACCTCGGCGGCGCCGAGATCGGCCGGGACACCCTCATCGGCGACCTGGAAATCGCCGTGGTGCGCGGCTCGTTCTACCCGGTGCTGGCAACCTCCGCCGAGACCGGGGTGGGCATCGCCGAACTGCTCGAGCTGTTGACCGGCGCGTTCCCCGCCCCGGTGGAACGGGCGCTGCCGGTGGTGACCGACCTGGACGGCACACCGGTCGGACCGCTGACCTGCGCGGTCGACGGGCCACTGGTCGGCGAGGTGGTGCGCACCACGATCGACTCGTTCCTCGGCCGGGTCTGCCTGGTCCGCATCTTCTCCGGCACCCTGCGGGAGGACTCCATCGTGCACATCGGCGGGCACGGGCTCACCGACCGGGGCCATCAGGACCACGACAGCGACGAGCGGATCACCCATCTGCAATCGCCGCTGGGGTCGACCCTGCGGCCGGTGCCGTTCAGCGTGGCCGGGGACATCTGCGCGCTCACCCGGCTGACCGACGCCGAGACCGGCGACACCGTCTCCGACCGGGAGGCGCCGCTGCTGGTGGAGACCTGGGAGATGCCGGAGCCGCTGATGCCGGTGGCGGTGCACGGCGCGGCCCGCAGCGATGACGATGCACTGGCCAAGAACCTCGGCAAGATCGTGGCCGTCGATCCGACCCTGCGGGTGGAGCGCAACCCGGAAACCCACCAACTGGTGCTGTGGTGCATGGGGGAGGCGCACGCCGAGGTGGTGCTGGACCGGCTGCGCGCCCAGGGCGTGAAACTGGAGACCGTGGAGGTGATCACACCGCTGCGGGAGACATTCGCCGCACCGGCCGCCGCCCGGGGACGGTACGTCAAGCAGTCCGGCGGTCACGGCCAATACGCCATCTGCGAGATCGAGGTGGACCCGCTCGCCCGCGGGGCGGGGTTCGAGTTCGTGAACAAGATCGTCGGCGGCGTCATCCCCGCGCACTACGTCGCGTCGGTGGAGAAGGGCGTTCTCGCGCAGATGCAGCGGGGCGTTTCGGCGGGGTTCCCGGTGGTCGACATCCGGGTGACCCTGGTGGGCGGCAAGACCCACAGCGTCGATTCGTCGGATGCGGCGTTCCAGGCCGCGGGCGCGCTCGCGTTGCGGGAGGCCGCTGCGGCGGGGAGGATTCAGCTGCTCGAACCGGTGTCGGCGGTCACGATCAGCGTGCCGGACGCATCCGTGGGCTCGGTGATGACCGACCTGTCGACCCGGCGGGGACACATGACCGGCACCACTTCGGTGGGCGAGGAGCGCACCGAGGTGAACGCCGAGATCCCGGATGCCGAGCTGCTGCGCTACGCGATCGAGCTGCGTGCGTTGACCGCGGGCAGCGGCTGGTTTCGGCGGAGCTATCTGCGGCACGAGCCGGTGCCGGGGAATGCGGTGCCGGCGGCTGTGGGCGTGTGAGGGGTGCGGGCGCAGGGGGGTTTTGGGGGCCGCGGGTGGCTGGCTCGCGGAGGAGTTGTGCGGGTGCGGCGCCGCGCGGGTCGCGGGGACCGGCGGGTGGCTCGCGGAGGAGTTATGCGGGTGCGGCGCCGCTATGCGGGTGGCGCGCCAGGGGCATAGCGGCGCGTGGCCCGCGCGACGCGAGAACCAGGCGGCTCAGCCGGCGTGCTGCGCAGCCGACGGCCAGACACCGCCGTCAGCGAAGGCGGATGCCCAGTAGTACGGGTTCAGGTCGAGCAGAGGCCGGCTCAACCACCCGGCCGCGCTGCCGGGGTCACTGACCCCGACCTGCAGCGTAGGGCCCCACAGGGCGAGCCGTTCCTGGCAGGCTCCGCACGGGGCGAGCACGGTGACACCTTCCCGGCCCGCTTCCCGGCTCACGCAGATCGACGCGACGATGCGCTGCCCCGCGGAGTAGGCCGCGCAGATGGGCCCGGTCTCGGCGCAGAGATTCATCGCACCGTGGAAGTTGTCGAGGGCCACGCCGGTGAGGATACTGCCATCCGCCAGGCGGACCGCGGCCGCCACCGCTTCGGGAGCGTCGGGCCACCGGCGGCGCATCTGCTCCACCGCGGCGTCGAAAAGGTCCTGATCAGCATCCATCCGACAAGTCTTCCACGGATACCGGACGGGCCGATGGGTCGGTTCGGTCGCAGGCACTTGCGGCGGGAAGCGGGGTCGTCCAGTGTGGTGCCGAGGGCCGAAAGCGTCAGATCGGCCGGCCCGACGACGGCCGTCGTCGGGTGAACCCGCCGAACGGGAGCAACCGAGACATGACAACCGTGACCTGTGACATCGCAGTCTCCACCGACGGCTTCGCGGCCGGCCCGAATCAGAGCCTGGAAGACCCGATCGGTGAAGGGGGACATCAGCTGCACCGGTGGATGGTCGAGCAGCCCGCCGAGAACGCCGCGGAGATCGCGGCGATCGTGGAGGCGGGCGCGTACATCATGGGCCGCAACATGTTCAGTCCCGGCCGAGGCGAGTGGGACGACGACTGGACGGGTTGGTGGGGCGAGGATCCGCCGTACCACGCACCGGTGTTCGTGCTCACGCACTACCCGCGGGAGCCGCTGGTGATGCAGGGCGGCACGACGTTCACGTTCGTCACCGACGGCATCGAGTCGGCCATGGCGCAGGCGCGCGCGGCCGCGGGGGAGCGCACCGTGTCGGTCGCCGGCGGGGCCTCGACGGTGCGGCAGTACCTCGCGGCCGGGCTGATCGACGAACTGCGGCTGCACATCGCACCGGTGGTGCTGGGCTCCGGCGAGCCGTTGCTGGCGGGGTTGGACGACGTGACGCTGGAGCAGGTCAGTTCGGTCGAGAACGAGCTGGTCAACCATGTCACCTACCGGGTGGTGCGCTGAGCCGGGGGCCTCGGGCCTCGGGTCTGGGGGCTCGGGCCATGGGCCGTGAGCCTTGGGCGTTGTGCGGGGTAGGCGCCGCTATGCCCCTGGCGCGCCACCCGCATAGCGGCGCCTACCCCGCACAGCTCCGCAAACGCGGCCTGGCTCGGCGGCGGGGCGCGCTCGGCAGCCGGAGCTGGACCCCGACGCCGCGCCCGGGTGCCGCGCCCCGACGCCGCGCCCCGACGCCGGGCCCCGACGCCGTGCCTCGACGGCAGGCCCCGACGCCGCCCCCGATCCCGTTGGTTGAGCCTGCCGAAACCGCGCGACCCCCACGCATCCGCAGCGCTCGTTCAGCTGGGGATCGGCGCCGAGCTGTGCGGGCTGTCGTACTCGCCCAGGGCGTAGCGCAACTGTTGGTTGAGGTCGTTGAGCGCCTGCCGCAGGTTGTAGTGCGGGTCGGCGCCGTCGCCCAGCGGAGCGGCGATGCCGTCGCTCTGCAGCCGGTTCAGCAGGGTGTGCACGGCATGATCGTCGAGGCCGGTCACCCAGACCAGGCCTTCGAGGTTGGCGAGGATGCCGACGAGCGCGGCGGCATCACGCTTGCTGAGGGGATGAGGGCAGTTGGTGTCAGGCACAGGGGCAGTTTCATCCGCAATCGCGATGAGGGCAATGCCCCGTCACTCCGAAGGGGCCCACGGGCTGTAGCGGTGCTCGCCGCGCTGCACCCGGTCCCACAGCTGTCGGGGCATCGCGACAACACCCGAGGCCCGGAACGGCTGGAACTCGACGCTCGCGGTCCACCTCCGGCCATCCGCTGCGAGCACCTCGGTCTCGAGGCGGTGCGGAGCCTCGGCGGGCCTGACGTGCTCCTCCACCGAACCGGCCACCGCGGCGTCGAGGAACACCCGCACGGTGGCGACGTCGTCGGGCGTGGCCGGGAGGCGCCAGCGGCCGTCGCCGACCTGCACGGTGATCCCGTCGGTGTCTGCGTCGCCGCTGCGGGACCAGCTGATGGCCGCGGCATCCGTGCGGTGGGGTTGCAGTGTCAGACCGGATCGGGCGGTTCCGCGGATGATCTGGGCCAGGCCGGCGTAGCGGCGCTGGACGTCATCGGCGAGGGCCTCGAGCAGCAGGCCGACCGGGTCGGTCATCCGCTCCCGGTTGCGGTCTGCGGTGCGCGCCTCTTGTTCGAGCTGCCGGATTCTGTCGGCGCCGAGGACGTAAGTCGGCAGGGGCGTGTTGTCGGGCAGGTCGAGGAGCACCCGGAACTCGCTGTAGTCGCTCGCGGAGGGGGCGTCGACGGAGAGCAGCTCGTGCATCGTCGGGGCGGAGAGGTCGGCGGTGTAGCTGCGGGTTTGTCCCGGTGCCGGGATGCGGGGGTAGCTGATGCCGGTGATGGCGGCGACGGTGCCGGTAACGGCCCAGTGCGGCACATCGGCCGGGGTCTGATCGTGCTCGTCCGCCACGAACCGGGTCGGCGGGCCGGACTCCGGGGCCACGGCGTGCAGGTGCCAGGTGGCCTGAGCACCCACCGCGAACGGCTTGCCGCAGCAATCGTGTTCCCAGCGCACAATGTCGACCTCGATCTGCATGCCTCCAGACTAGGGACCATTGCCGGGCGGATGTCGGTGGGCGTGGCCGCGGTCGCCCCTAGGATCGCAGCATGGGGACCTCGATCTATCGCTACCGCGCTGCCGCCGTTCTGATGATCGTGCACGGTGGGCTGATGGAACTCGGGGTGTTCATCGCACTGTTCCCGCTGCTGGCGCTGGGCGTCGACTTCGACACGGTGGGCCAGTACTTCTCGTTCAACGTGCCGTTCTTCCAGGACCACCTCGTCGACATGATGCTGCTGAGCGGGGTGTTCGGCGTCACGCGCATCATCGGGGCGATCGGTGTGCTGCGAAACCGGCTCTGGGGGCTGGTGCTGTCGGTCATCAACTGCGTCGTAACGATGGTGCTGATGGTCTTCATGTTGCCGGCGGGAATCGTCGACGGGGTGCTCGCCTGCTCCGCGCTGGTGTTGCTGTTGACGGCGTACTTCGGCACGCGGCCGCTGCTGCTGCCGCGAAGCTGAGGCCGGGCCGTTGGGGCGGCTGCAATGCTGTGGCCGGGGCACTGGCTGGGCTGCGAAATCGAGCTAGGCGGGGTAGGCGCCGTTAGGCGGGTGGCGCGCCACCCGCATACCGGCGCGTGCCCCGCAGACCGGCGCGTGCCCGCAGACCTCGGCCGGGCGCGGATGCAGCGACCGTTACCGGGTCTCCCCGGAAAGCGTCACGGGTTCAGCCATGGTCGCTCGGCTCACCCGATCCGGCCTGCCAGACCACCCGGAGCACGTCGATGACGTCGTCGGCGTCGGCGCCGGCCGCATCGGCCTCGGCAACGAGGTCGCGGATGCGGCGCACCACGGAGCGGGGGAGCACCGCCGCCGACTCGGCGACCCGGGTGCCGGCTGCGGTGCGGGTGACCACGAGACCGTCGCGCTCGAGGAGTTTGTACGCCTTGGCCGCGGTGCCGGGCGCGACGCCGAGGTCGCTCGCGGTCTGCCGCACGGTGGGCAGGCGCTCGCCGGCGCCGAGCTGGCCGGACACAATGAGGCCCCGGAACTGGCGGTAGATGTCGAGAGCCGGACTCGCCTCATCCGTCACCGGTTGGATCGGCCCGGCGCTCATCGTGCGGTCTCGGGCTGGGCGCTGGGCCGGGGGCTGGGTTGGGGGCGCTGGTCCTGGCGCTCGGGCGCCGGGCGGCGAAGGAGCCGGATGGCGACGAAGAGCAGCAGCGCGAATCCGGTGATCTCCAGCGCGGGAGCCAGGTAGCGGGCGACGGCGGCGAACTCCGCGTACTGCCAGGCCATGTCGTAGGTGGCGCCGTCGTTCCCGACGGTCAGCTGCGACAGGGCGCCGTACCGGCCGATGAATCGAAACGCGCCGCCGAGGGCGAGCAGCATGGCGGCCGTGGCGATGGCCACGGTGCCGGATGCGATCTGCACGCGGGCCTGGCGCTCGGCGGTCACGGTTTCGGGTCGGAGGTAGGGGCGCATGGCGTTGCGGCGCAGGGTGGCCCAGGCGACGAGAGCGAGGGCGGCGAGGCAGAGGAGCACCGGCACGCCGAAGTCCCAGCCGTAGAACCAGGGCCGGAGGGGCTCGATCTCGGTGTTGGGTACCGGGATCTCGAGGTAGATGAAGCGTCCGCGGTCGTCTGAGGAGGACGCCAGACCGGCCGCAGTCGTGGTGCCGAGGAGGGCGATGAAGGCAGCGACCGCACCGATGAGACCGGTGCGAGGGCTGAAACTCAGCCAAGTGCGGCGGGCGGTGGGCACCACCGGCTGCTCGGGCTGGGTGGTGCCCCTGAGCACGATGAGCGCCAGTGCGACGGCCAGGCAGAGGACCGCGGCGAAGACCGGGGTGGCGTACTGCCACCACTCGACGAAGTCGGCGAGGTTCAGCAGGTAGCCGCGCACGATGTTCTCGGCCGCGAACACCAGGATCACCGCGATGGCGCCGATGCCGAGGGCGCGGTGCTCGGGGCGGTATCGGGCTGTGGCGGGCGGGAGGGCCGGGATGGCCGTGGAGCGGGGTGCCGCTGAGGGCGAGGGCGAGGGCCGGGTTGCGGCTGGGTCCGTGGCTGGACCCGTAGCTGAGTCCGTGGCTGGGTTCTTGGCTGGGTCCGTGGCCGGGTCAGTGGCCGTGGCCGCGGCCCCGCCGCCGGCCCGGTGGCGGATCCTGGGGATGAGGAGGGTGCCGGCGACGATGAGCGCGGCGAGGACCAGCGAGAACAGCGGCAACGTGAACGCTGCTGCCGCCAGTTCGATCGGGCTGGGCAACGCGAGGATGTGCTGCGACATGTCGGCCTCTTTCGGTTGTTGTGTCACATGTCTAACACAACTTGTAGCATCCTGCGAGTACAAGTTTCGGAAATGGATGCCGAACTCGAGCTATGCGGGGCAGGCGCCGGTATGCGGGTGGCGCGCCACCCGCATAACGGCGCGTACCCCGCAGATCGCGACGGGGCACGGATGCGCGACCGTCAGGGGGTCTCGGCGGGCTCGACCTGCGGGGTGGTCGAGCGGGGCTCGGCCTGCGCGGGGGCGCCGTGCAGGGTGACGCGGCCCACGACGGCGGGGGCGATCGGGGTGGAGGTCACCTCGCCGGTGGTTGGGTCCGGGGAGAGGCCGAGCACGGTGCCGAGCACGGAGATGGCGGCCGCAGCGGACCAGGCCTGGGGGCGGCAGGCGGCGGGGTAGGCGCCGGCCGCGGTGACGGCGGTGGCGGCGTCGCCGGAGTGCAGCTCGGGCATGCGGTAGTCGAAGGATTCGGCCGCGGCGAGCAGGCCGGTGATCAGGATGCCCGCCTCGGCGCCGAAGCCGGCGCGGCCGAGGCCGTTGATGGCGATCGCGGTGTCGTGGGTCCAGACCGAGCCGCCGTGGTAGCTCACCGGCCAGTAGCCGGCCGAGTCGGTGGACATGGTGCGCAGGCCGTAGCCGGAGTTGAGCTCGGGGGAGACCAGCCGGGCGGCGACGAAAGCGGACTCCTCGGCGGAGAGCAGGCCGGTGCCGAGGAGGTGGCCGATGTTGCTGGTCACGGTGTCGACCGGGCGTTTGAATGCGTCCAGGGCCACGGCCGGGTAGCGGCCCGCGGGGGAGTCGATCCAGAACGCCTCGCGGAACCGGGCCTTGAGCTTTTCGGCCCAGGCCCGCCAGGTGTCGCCGCCGGGCCGGCCGAACGCGTCGAGCAGGGCGGCACCGCCGATGGCGGCCTGGTAGGCGTAGGCCTGCACCTCGCAGAGGGCGATGGGGCCGTCGGCGAGGCTGCCGTCCCGCCACTGGATCGAGTCGCCGGAGTCCTTCCAGCCCTGATTCGCCAAGCCGTGGCCGGTGCTGTCGACGTACTCGAGAAACCCGTCGTCGTCGCTGTCGCCGAAGTCGCGCATCCAGGCCAGCGCCGCCTCGAGGTGCGGCAGCAGGGCCTCGACCTCGGCGTCGGGCATACCCCAGCGGTGCGCGTCGGCCAGCAGGCAGATCCACAGCGGGGTGGCGTCGACGGTGCCGTAGTAGAGCGGCGGAAGGGAGACGTCTTCGCCGGGGATGGTGAACGCGGCGGGCCGCAGTTCGTGCATGATCTTGCCGGGCTGTTCGGCGGTGTCGGCGTCGATGGTAGTGCCCTGCAGCTCGGCGAGCAGTCGCAGCGTGGAGGCGGCCAGGTCGGTGCCCAGCGGCAGCAGGAACCGGGCGGCCCAGATCGAGTCCCGGCCGAACAGGGTGAAGAACCAGGGGGCGCCGGCGGCGAGGAACGGTGCTTCCGGGCTCGCCGTCGTCGCCATGCGCAGCCCGGAGAGGTCCTGCAGCGCCTTCTGCACCCAGCGACCGAGACGCGCGTCACCGGACTCGACGGTCACGCCGTCCCATTCGGGTGCCCCGGCCGCCGCCTGCACGACGGTGGTGGAGTGCTCCACGTCCACGGTCCACTGCACGGTGACGCTGCCGCGGGCCGGCACGGTCACGGTCCACTCGGCGGCGACCTCGGTGGGCGGCGCCGTGGGGCCGATCGGGTCGGCCGAGTGGCGGGCGAGGGTCATCGCATCCGTGCTCAACACCCCGTCAGTGCTGACCTGCACGAGTGCCGCCACCGTCGAGGTGGCCAACCGGATGCCGGCATCCGTCTGCTCCACCGCGACGACCGGGGTCTCGCACAGCTCGGCCCCCGCGAACGCCAGTCGCTCGGCGGTCCCGGCCAGGCCGGCCTTGACGATCTGCATGTCGGAGAAGTCGGGCGTGAGGCGCACCGACACCGTGGTGTTGATCGGGTGCGCCAGCCCGGATTCCACGGTGATCGTTTCGGTGAGCCGCCCGGCCGTGACCGTGCGGGTGACCTGCAGGCGCAACCGGGGGTCGGCCGTGCGGTCGTCGAGGTGTCGCAGCAGGGCGCTGAATGTCATCTCGCCGGCGCCGCGCGACGCCGAGCCGATCGGCTCGCCGACGGCGCCGCCGACCGTGAGGCTCCAACCGGAGAGGACGCGGGTGTCGGCGTGGTACAGGCCGTGGATCGGCAGGCTCGTGCACCCGTCGGACCCGGACCACGCCTGGGTGGGCGCGGCCAGGACGATGGCGGAATCATGGAGCAGCGGCTGGACGGGGTGGGAAAACATGAGTGAGGAACGACTCCAGGGGTGTTGTGATGCGGATCCGGGCAACGAGGCGGGGCAGGTGGGTTATTCCTTCACCGCACCGTCGGTGGTGTTCATGATGCGTTTCTGGAAGATGAAGAACATCACCGCAACGGGGATGGTCATGATCGCCGCCGCCGCGAGTTTGAGCGGGTACTGGGTGCCCTGGCTCAGTTGCCCGGAGGCCAGTGACGCGACGCCCTTGGTGAGAGTGGTCAGCTCGGGTGATTGGGTGGCCACGATGAAGTGCGACAGCTCGTTCCAGGAGCCCTGGAACGACAGGATGATGATGGTCACCAGGGCCGGCCGGGCCATCGGCAGCACGATCGACCAGAACACCCGGAAGGTGCCGGCCCCGTCGATGCGGGCCTGCTCCTCCACGCTGGCGGGGATCGACTCGAAGAAGTTCTTCATGATGAAAACGCCCGCGGCGTCGGTGAGCAGCGGCACGATCATCGCCACGTAGGTGTCGTAGATGCCGAGCTGGTTGATCACCAGGAACTTGGGGATCAGCAGCACCACACCGGGCACGCTCATCACGGCGATGAGCAGCGCGAAGATCACGTTGCGGCCGCGGAAGTGCAACCGGGCCAGAGCGTAGCCGGCCAGGGAGTTGAAGAACACCCGACCGAGGGTGACGAAGACCGTGACGATGGCGGAGTTCTGGAACCAGACCGGGAAGTCCGAGTTGAGGAACAACCTCTCGTAGGCGGCCGTCGACCAGGTCTGCGGCAGCAGCGACATCGGATTGGCGGCGGCATCGCCATCCGTCTTAAAGGAGGTGGCGACCTGCACCAGGAACGGGGCGATGTAGATGACCGCGAGCACGATCAGGATCGCGTACAACAGCGACCGGCCGGCGATCGCGCGGTTGGGCAGCTGCTCGCGGCCGAGTGATTTCAGTCGCTGGGACGGCGACTGGGTGCGCACGCGGGTTCTCGCGGTGGTGCTCATTTGGAACCTCCGGCGGTCGGGGTCTGCACGTACAGGCGCATCCGTCGGGCGGAGACCTTGCGTTCGGCCAGCAGCGCGCGCTGGAACAGGGTGAAGACCACGATGATCACGAACAGGATGAACGCGATCGCGGCGCCCTGGCCCCAGGCCTGGTTGGTGAACGCGGCCTGGTAGGAGAGATAGGCGGGGGTGAGTGTGGTCTTGCCCGGGCCGCCCTGGGTGCCGGTGTAGATCTGGTCGAAGACCTGCCAGGCCCCGATCAGGCCGAGGGTGAGCACGGTGAACAAGGTCGGCCGAAGCTGGGGGAGGGTGACCCGCCAGAACCGTTGCCAGCCGTTGGCGCCGTCCATCATGGCGGCCTCGACGACGTCGCCGCTGAGGTTCTGCAGCGCGGCGATGAACAGCAGCATGAACGTGCCGCTGGTGGTGAACACGGCCATCAGGATGAACGCGCTCATGGCCACGGATGGCCCGGCGAGCCATTCCCAGAACGAGATACCGAGGAAGGTGTTGCCGGTGAGCGCGGCCGGGCCGGTCTCGACGCCGAAGACGCCGAGGATGTTGTGCAGCACGCCGCTGGGGTCGTTGAACCAGTTCGGTCCGTTCACCCCGATGAACGCGAGCAGCTTGTTGACGGCGCCGCTGGCGCTGAACAGGAACAGCCAGAGCACGGTGATGGCCACCGAACTGGTGACCGACGGGAAGTAGAACGCGGTGCGGAAGAAGCCGCGGCCGCGCAGGATCTGCCGGTTCACCAGCACCGCCAGGAACAGCGACAGCATGGTCTGGATCGGCACGACCAGGAGGACGTACCAGGCGTTGTTGCGGAGCGCCGTTCCGAAGTCCTGTTCGGCCAGACCGCCGCCACCGACCAGGGCGGCGTAGTTGTCGAAACCCACGAACGCCACGCTGCTGGAGAAGGGGCTCCCGCGGCCGTTCCAGTCGGAGAAGCTGACCCAGAGGGCCATCAGCACCGGGATGACCAGGAACATGCCGAGCAGGATGATCATCGGGGCGGTGAAGAGCCACCCCGAGGCGGCCTCGCCGCCCCGGATTCCGGAGCGGCGGGGCGTGTGTGTGGACGTCGACATGGTGGGCTACTTCAGCAGTGCTTCGAGGTTCTTCTGCGTGGAGTCGAGGATCGCCTGCGCGTCTCCGGTCTTCAGCGACTCGAGCTGCGCGTTCAGGTCGCTCACGACATCCGCGGCGCCCTGCACGTTGGGCACGCCCTTGGCGTAGTCAGCGCCGGCGAGGAAGGCGACCAGGGTGGGGTTGGCGCTCTTCCATTCCTCGGCGGCCGACTGGATGGAGGGCATCGGGCCGAAGTCGGTGGAGAAGGTGAGCTGGGCGTCCTTGCTGGTCAGCTGTTCGACGAGGTCCAGCGCGGCGGCCTGGTTGGGGCTGTCGGCGGCGATGCCCCAGCAGTTGGTGAACTGCAGGGTGCCTTTGCCTTCTGGACCGGCCGGCAGTTCGGCGACGGTGTAGTTGACGTCGGGGAAGTCGTTCTTCATCGCGCCGGTGATCCAGTTGCCCTCGATGGTCATGGCGGACAGCTGCTTGCCGAACGCCTCGCCGCCCCAGCCCGCACCGATCTCGCTGGCGTAGCTCATCGCACCGTCGCCCAGCAGGGTCTGCGCGTATTCGAGGCCCGCAACGTTTTCCGGGCTGTTCGCGGTGGCCTCGGTGCTGTCTTCGTTCATCAGACTGCCGCCGGCTTCGGCCATGAAGGCACCCAGGCGGGCGTATTCGCCGCCGACGGCGAGTCCCACGTGCTCGGGGGTGGTGAGGGTCTTGCTCACGGTGGCGAGCTCGTCCCAGGTGGTGGGGATGTCGGCATCCGTGAGCCCGGCCGCAGCCCAGAGGTCGGTGTTGATGATCAGCTGCAGGGTGGAGAAGTCCTTCGGGGCGCAGTAGAACTCGCCGTCGTAGGTGAAGGAGCTGACCAGGCTGGGGTAGAAGTCGTCTTTGTTGGCCAGCTCGTCGCCATAGGCGAGCAGCGAGCCGTTCGACGCATAGCCGGCGAGGGCATCCGTGGACAGGTAGAACACGTCGGCGGGCTTCTGCGCGGCAAAGCCCTGCGCGAGCTGCTGGTTGAGGTCGCTGGCGACGCTGACCTTGGCGTCGGTGCCGGAATCTTTGGACCAGGCGGCCACGGCGGCGTTGACGGAGGCGGTCTCAGCGTCACCGCTGGAGCCGATCAGGATGTTGAGTCCCTGGGAGGAGTCGCTGGTGAGTTCGCCGCCGGCGTCTGCGGTGTCGCCGCCGAAACCGGACCCGGAACCACACGCGCTGAGAGTGAGGGCGCCGACCACGGTGAGGCCAGCGCCGATCAGCCAGCGGGAGTTGCGTCGTTGCATCTTGATGCTCCTTCTGTCGCGCTACGGTGCGCGTTGCTTGTGTAGTGGTCACAGTAGCGGACTTTATTTGATCGATCAAATGTTTTCTTGGATCGATCAAACTCGGCGCGGATTTGTGGGGGCAAACGCGGTACTCTGTGGGGGATCGGTGTTGGATCGATCCATCTTGGTGCGTACCTGCGTGGGGGAGGAGCGGCTGTGGCTGCATTGCCAACGGTGACGGATGTCGCCCTGGCGGCCGGCGTTTCCCGCCAGACCGTCTCCAACGTGATGAACTCGCCCGGCATCGTGCGCGCCGACACCCGGGAGCGGGTGCAGGCCGCGATCGCCGAGCTGGGCTACCGCCCACATGCCTCGGCCAGGCGGCTGCGCACCCGGCGCAGCTCCACCATCGGCATCCGGTTGGACCCGATGATCGACGGCATCTCCGGCTCGGTGCTGGACCGGTTTCTGCACGCGCTCACCGAGCAGGCCGACAAGCAGGGCCTGCGGGTGCTGCTGTTCACCGCCACCAGCCCCGAAGACGAGATCACCCAGCTGCAGCGTCTGAACGACGGCGCCGATGTGGACGGTTTTGTGCTCACCTCCACCTTTGCCGGTGACCCGCGCACGAAGTGGCTGATCGAGAACGGGATCTCCTTCGTGACCTTCGGGCGGCCGTGGGGCACCAATGACCTGAACGACCCGCAGCACCTGTGGGTGGATGTGGACGGCTGGGCCGGCCTGCACGAGGCCACCCGGTCGGCGCAAGACGCCGGTGCGCGGCGCATCGGCTACATCGGCTGGCCGAGCCCCTCCGGCACCGGCGAGGATCGTCGGCGCGGCTGGCGCGACGCGATGCTCGAGCGCGGCGACGTGGCAGAGGACGACCTGGCCGCGCTCGAGGTGGTCACCGTTGACGGTGTCGCCGAGGGCACCGCGGCGATGCAGGAGCTGCGGCGCACGGCCGGCCCCCTGGATGCTGTGCTCTGCGCGAGTGACTCGCTGGCCCTGGGCGCCATGATCGCCAACCCCGAGCGGGTGCCGGTGACCGGGTACGACAACACGCCGATCGCCGCCGCGATCGGCCTGTCGAGTGTCGACCAATCCGTGCAGGAGGTCGCCGCGGGCGTGCTCGAGCTGTTGACCGGCGAGTTCGGCGGGCACGTGCAGGGCGCCCCGGAGTCGGACGAGCCCCGGCACCGGATGATCAAGCCCCGGCTGGTGGTGCGGGAGTTCGCCGCGATCCCGATGGACGTGCCGGGCGGGGCGCCGGCGTAGGAGCCGGGGCGAGGGTTTTGCGCTGCAGTGGGGCGGATGTTGTGCTGCACTGGGGCGGATGTTGTGCGCTGAGGGCGGCGTGCGGGGCAGGCGCCGTTAGGCGGGTGGCGCGCCACCCGCGTAACGGCGTGTGCCCCGCATACCTCGGCGGGGACCCGTCGCGGGCGGCTGCGCCCTGAGCGGCTACTCCCTGCCGTCTGGCGAGTCGGAGTCGGAGTCAGAGTCGGTGTCGGGGTCAGGGTCGGGATCCTTGGGCTCCAGCTCCTGGAAGAGGGTGACCTGCAGGCCGGCCGGCGCATCCATTCGCGAGTTGATCGAGCGCCACGGGGTTTCGCGGGGCGTGGCCGTGAGCACGGCGCCGGCGCCTACGAGCCGGTCGGTGGTCGCCGCGGTGTCGTCGACTTCGAAGGCCACGCGCAGGCGGGCGCTGGGCTGACCGTCGGCCTCGACCTGGTCGATCAGCCGCACCTGGGCGGGATTCGACAGCTCGAGGGTGGCCATCCCGGCGCTGAGGATCACCACCCGGGCGTCGTCGGCGCCCTCGTAGGCCTCTTTTTCGGGCAGACCGAGAACGTCGCGGTAGAAGGCCAGGGCGGCGTCGAAGTCCTCGGTCTCGACGACGAGGCGCAGCTGTCGCACCGGGCTGGGCTGGGGGCTGGTGGGTTCGCTCATGCCGGGGATGGTAGCCGCGGCCGGGCGCATCCGCTGCCGCCAGCCCGCGGGGATGCCGGTCTAGGTCGTGGTCGGCGGATGCAGGTCGGCCAGCGCGGTGATCGCGCGCTCGGGTTGTTCGGCGATGCGGTTGAGCACGTAGAGCCACCACTCGCCACCGAAGATCGCGTACTCCCGCGTCTGATAGCCCTCGTCGTGCAGGGCGGCTAGGAGGTCGGGCGCGAGGCCGCGCAGCATTTCGAACTCGACGTCGGGGCGCTTCAGCCGGGTGCCGAACTGCTCTTTCAGCAGGTCGAGAAGTTCGGCGTCGTGGGTGGCGAAGGACACCGCATGAGCGGCGCCGAGGATGCGGCCGGCCAGCTGTAGGTAGCTGTCGGTGAGCGCGGCCTGGCCCCGGCGGATGGCGACATCGTCGCTCTCGAGGAACGCACCCTTGACCAGGCGGATCGGGCCCGGGTGCCGGAGCAGGCGGTCGAGGTCGCCCGGGCTGCGGTGCAGCCGGGCCTGCAGGGTGACGCCGACGTGGGGGTAGTCCGACGCCACGGCGTCGTAGAGGTCGAGTACCAGATCGGTGCGATCCGATCCCTCGGCCGAGATCATGAGCGCGGAGCCCGACGCTTGGGTGGCGGCGGCCATCTCCCGCGCATGCGCGAGCCCGAGGTCGTAGCTCACGGTGGAGCCGATGTGGGAGAGGTCGAAGGAGACCGTGGTGGGCACGGGGAACCCGGTCAGTGCGGCGGCAAGCTCGAGGAACACGTCAGTCTCGGCCCGGGCGATGTCGGCGTCCCGCACGCTCTCGCCCGCGTACTCGATGCTGCCCAGGTGGCCGCGCGTGGCGGCTTCGGTCACCGCGGTGAGTGCGTCGTCGACGGTCTCGCCGGCGCTGTACCGACTGGCGACCTGGCGGGCGAGGGTGGACAGCACCGGATTGGCCATCACCCGGGCCTTGAGGTCTTCGTCCAGTGCCCACGCCCGGAGGGTGTCGGCGGCTCGTTCGTACTCGGCTTCATTCTTCGGCATGGTCAAAACTGTAGTGCGCGGGCGCACGCGTCACGGGTTCCCGATGGCGGGCAGACGGGGCAGGCCGGATCACCGGAAGATCTCGTCGTAGGCCGCGATCGGCACCAGCCTCTGAACGACCAGGCGTTTGTCGTCCGTCACGAGGGCATCGGCCTGGAGCGTGGCCACGGCGAGGTACTCCGCCGGCCCGATCTCGTCCCAGCCGAGCTCGGTCGCGATCTTCCAGGCGGTGGACCGTGACACCCGGTCGGCCAGCAGGCGGATCTTCAGCCGGCCAGCGCGTCAAGCTGCTGGCGTGCCGCGGCGTCCTCGAGGCGGCCCGCGCGCACCTCGCGGTACAGCAGGGACAGCACCTGCGAGCGCAGGCCGGACGGAGCCACCAGTTGGTGTCGCGGAGCCGGGGGCACACCATCCCGGATCAGGCGGAGGGCGACTGCTGCATCAATGGTGAACCGCGTCATGGGTCGATCGTGCCAGTCGAAGGCGATCTGGGCCAGTGGATCACCCGCGTCACTTCCGGCGCGATCGGGCGGCCAGCGTGGCTGTGGCGATGACAGTGACCACCAGGCCCACGCCGATCAGTATCTCGGTGGCCACGGCCCACGGTTCGGGGGCGGTGCCCAGCGGTTTCCAGAGCGCCACGCCGACCGCGAGAGAGACAACGCCCGCGATGAGAATGCACGACCCTAGGCCGCTCCACACACGAAGGGTGCGCACAGTCACGGGGTACCTCCAGACAGTTCCGAACCGAACCCGCCACCATCCGCTCATTCGCCGGCGATTGATAGTCGGCGGAAGTGACGACTTGTGTGCAGAAGCCGCCGAGCGCTACGGCAGCGGGCGCGGGGTGAATTTGTTCGCTGTCATCGAACATTAGTGGTCGGCAACCTATTGAGTTGTAGATTTATGTGGTTGGCAACCTAAATGAGAGAAGACCCCCATGCACGCACAGATAATCACTGACTTCGGCGCGGCCGACGTTTTCACCCTGACCGACGTCGAGGCGCCCACAGCGGGGCCCGGCGAGGTGCGGGTGCGGGTGGCGTTCGCGGCCATCAACCCGCTGGACCACAAGATTCGGAGCGGCGCACTGTCGGCCATGATCCCGACCGAATTCCCGGCCATCCTGGGCAACGAGATCGCAGGGCTCGTGGATCAGGTCGGTGCCGGCGTGCACGGTTTTGCCGTGGGCGACCGGGTGGCCGGGTTCGTGACCGACGGCGCCTACGCGGAGTTTGTCGTGACCACGGCCGACCGGGTGGCGCTCGTGCCGGCCGGGCTCTCGCTCGAGCGAGCCGCTACCCTGCCCACCGCGGCCGAGACCGCGCAGCGCGCCCTCGCCCTCATCGACGTGCGGCCGGGAGAGACTGTCGTGGTGAACGCGGCCGCCGGCTCGGTGGGCAGCGCCGTGGTGCAGCTGCTCGTGGCCGGGGGAGCGACGGTGCTCGGCACTGCCTCCCCGGGCAACTACGACTACGTGCGGTCGCTGGGCGCGACGGCCGTTCGGTACGGCGAGCACCTCCTGGCGGATGTCGCGGCCGCGGCGCCCCAGGGAGTCGACGCCGCCTTCGACGGCGGCACCCGCGGGTTCGTGGACCAGATCCTGAGCCAGGTGTCGGCAAACCGGATCGTCACGATTGTCGACTTCCCGGCCGCGGCGAAAGGGGTGCAGGTGGCCGGCGGCAATCCGCTCGCGCTCACCGCGGCATCCATCGGAGCGGTCTTGCGGCTCGCAGACGAAGGGCGGTTTCGCACCGAGATCGACGCGGTGCTGCCGTTGGCCGAGCTGGCGGATGCGCACCGGCAGAGCGAATCCGGGCACGTGCGCGGCAAGGTGCTGATTCGGGTGGCCGACATCGACGCCGAGGGAGTGCGCGCCTGACGCTGAACGTGCGCGGCGGCGGCACGGGCTGCCTCGCAACGGTCGGAGAGCCGGTGCTGCCCCATGACGTTCTACAGTGGTGACGCGGCCGGATCCCACGTGCCGGACGCGCACCCCTGACACTGACGAGGACTCCATGACAGCCCGGCCGACCGAACCCGCCCTCTCCGCCGGGCGTGAGAACCCGGTGAGCTGGGCTGTCATGACCCTCGCCCACGCGCAACGCGGACTCGCCGCGGCCCGGCTGGCCCCGCTCGGCCTGTTTCCCGGCCAGGAACTCATGCTCCTACAGCTCTGGGACCGGGACGGCCGGTCGCAGAAAGAACTCGGGGACCTGCTGAAGCTCGATCACTCCACCGTCGCGAAGTCGGTGCAGCGTCTCGAACGGGCCGGCCTGGTGCGCCGGTCCCGCTCGGCCACCGACGGCCGAGTGACCCTCGTGCACGTCACCGACGCGGCCCGCGCACTCGAGGCGCCGGTGCGCGCCGTGTGGAGCGACCTCGAAGACCGCCTGGCCAGCCGGCTCACCGCCGAGCAGGTGGAGCAGTTCACGGTGATCGCCGCCCGATTGCTCGCGGCCGACGCACCGGATGCGCCGGGCAAGTAATCCGGTAACCACCTCTCCCTGAGAGGCACCCGACGCCGAACCCGGCCACGTGCGCTACCGTCGAAGTGACTCACCATTGATCGCCTTCGAGGGGTTGCCATGACGCTCACCGCCGCACAGTCCAACCCGGATCCCGAGCAGGAGGGGCCCGCCGGCGAGAGCACGGAGGTCCCGGCGGCCGGCAGCCTGGAAGCCGCGATCGCGCTGGCCCGGGAAGCACATACGGGGCAGGTCGACAAGCTCGGGGTGGACTATATCGAGCATCCGCTGGGCGTGATGAGCCTGGTGCAGACCGTGCCCGAGAAGACCGTGGCGGTGCTGCACGATGTGGTGGAGGACACTCCCGTGACACTCGACGACCTGCGCGCGCAGGGCTTCGCCGAGACCCTGGTGCGGGCCGTGGATGCGCTGACCAAGCGACCCGGCGAGCCGCTCGCCGAGTCGATGGCCCGGGTGGCCGCCGACCCGCTGGCGCTGATCGTGAAGCACGCCGACCTCGCCCACAACGCGAACCCGGCCCGCCAGGCGGCACTGCCGGCGGAGATGAGCGAGCGGCTCACCGCCAAGTACGAGGAGTCGGCACGGCTGCTCGGCACCACGCTGGCGGCGGTGCTCGACCGTTGAGCGATCCGGTGCTGAGGGATCCCGGCGCTGTCGGTGCCGCCTGATAGCGTCGCGGGCATGACCACTCACTCGATCAGCCTCGGCGCGTTCAACCTCGAATCCCAGGACCCGACCGCGCTCGCCGGATTCTGGGCCGCCGTCACCGGCGCCACACCGTCGCCCGGCGGTGAGAGTGTCTACCTGCCGCCGGCGGGACCCGACGGATTCGCGATGTTCTTTCAACCGCTGACCGCGCCCCGGCCCGCCCACCAGGCCTCGCACCTCGACCTGACCGTGCCGTGGGGGTCACGACAGGCCGAGGTCGACCGTCTCGTCGGCCTCGGCGCCGTGTACAGGTGGGATGTTCTGGAGGAATACCCGCACGTGCAGTGGACCACCCTGGCGGATCCCGAGGGCAATCTGTTCTGTGTGGCCGAGCATCCGCCGGCGGACTAGTCTGCGAACCACTAGCCGCGGCGGCACCCGGCGCTAACCGGGTCGGCTACCGGCGCTTGCTGAGCAGCGTCCCGAGGCCGGTCACCGCGGCGACGGCGACGGAGCCCAGCGTGATGACCAGGGCGGGGTTGCGCTTGTAGGCCTCGGCGAGCTTGTCGAACGCGTCGGTGGCGAACTTCTGCGCCGAGGTGAGAACCTCGGTGGTGTCGATCTCGCGGAAGGCCGCGGTGGCGGTGGCGACGGTGTCGTCGATGGCGTGGCGCGCCTGGTCGGCGAGGTCGCCCGCCTTGCTGGCGGCATCCTCGGCGATGTCGCGGGCCTTGCCGGCCGCGTCGTCGGCGAGGTCGTGGGCGTGCTGGGCGGTGTTGTCGGTCATGGGGGTTTCCTTTCGAGGGGGAGCGGGCAGCGGGCGCTGGGTTAGCGCTGAACGGCCTTGGTGAGCTTCTTCGCGTTCGTGCGCGCGAGCTTCTTCGTGCGGGTGCGAGCCTTCTTCACGGTCGGGTCGTTCCACGCCTTCTTGGCGTTGCGGCGGATCTGCTTGTACCGGCCGCGACCGGCCTTGGCGCCGACGAGGTAGAAGGCAAACGCGATGGCGGCGGCAATGAGAAGTCGAAGAGCGGTCATGGTGGCCTGCTTTCTGGTTGGGGAGTCGGCGGCGGGGACCTGCCCGCGTCGGCGGTGGCCGATCTGAGCGGCCGCGACGCCGAAGCGAGTGATCGCCATACCTATGAGAGGTGCGAAACCGGCCATTCGTCACGGAATCGGCCACTATTCGGTGTCGACGGTGCCGAGCCTCCCGGCGCCCCCGGGTCGGAGGAGGGACCGGCCGTCGATTACTATCGTTGATAGATATTTCGGCCGCCTGGCCGGTTGGGAGTTCCACGTGTCACAGACTGTTCTTCTCGTTCACGGGGCCGGCCACCGAGGGTCGAGCTGGCGGGCGTTGCAGGACGCGCTCGCCGGCCGGGGCATCCGTTCGGTGACGGTCGACCTGCCCAGCGCCTCGCCGGCGCTGGCCGACCTGCACGCCGATGCCGACGTCATCCGCGAGGCGGTGCTGCGGCACGGCGCCACCATCGTGGTCTGCCACTCCTATGGCGGGATGCCCACCACCGAGGCGCTGGTGGGCAACACCAGCGTGGAGCGCATCGTGTACCTCGCGGCGTGGATGCCGCGTCCCGGGATGTCGCTGCTCGACCTCTCGGACGATGGCGACGACTCTGACGGCCACGACCTCTGGCAGCTCTCGGCCGACGGCACCACCATCGGCGCGACGGACCCGACCACCCTGTTCTACAACCGGTGCTCGCCCGCCGTGGCCGAAGCCGCCGTCCGCGATCTCGCCCCGCAGTCGTTTGCCTCGTTCACGCAGGAGGTGACCGGCGCGGCCTGGCACACCATCCCCGCCACTTACATCGTCTGCGAGGACGACAATGCCATCGCACCCGACCTGCAGCGGGCGATGGCTGCGCAGGCCGATGAGGTGTTCGTGATGGACAGCGACCATTCGCCGTTCCTGTCTTACCCGGAGCGCACGGCCACCCTGGTGGCCACGCTGGTCGACCACTGAGGCGAGCCCGCGGTGGGTCGGGGCAGATGCGTCGCGCGGGGTTGGCGCCGCTGTGCGGGTGGGGTGGATGCGTCGCGCGGGGTTGGCGCCGCTGTGCGGGTGGCGCGCCACGGGCATAGCGGCGCGTACCCCGCATAACTGCCAGCGGGGCTGGGCGGCCGGGCGGGTCAGGCGGGGTACGCGGCGATGGTGCGTTGGGCGGCGTCGTCGATGTTGACCAGGGCGGACTCGGGCACCCGGGCCAGGCGCAGGCAGCCACGGGCGATGGAGTCGGCGTAGGCGTGCCGGGCGGCGCCCTGGCCCCAGTCGCGCTGAACCAGGATGCTCTCGACGAGGCCGAAGATCAGGTGCAGGTCGTCGGCCACGGCCTGCGGGTCGGTGCCGGCGGCGGCAGCGTCGATGGCGAAGCGCAGGTAGTGCTCCTGCAGGGCGGCCTGCATGGTGTCGGTGCGCTCGGCCTTGGCGTCGGGCAGGCGGTAGAGCACGTGCAGGTTCCAGCGGTCCTGCAGGATCACGTCGAGGTCGAACTTGGCCAGGGTGTACAGCTTGGTGGGGGCGTCGAGCGGCTGCTCGGCGAGCCACTCGGCGAAGTGCACGGCCGGTTCGACGGTGCCGGTGAGCAGGGCGCTGAGGATGCTGCCCTTGTCGGCGAAGTGATAGTAGAGCGAGGCCTGGCGGATGCCCACGACCGCGGCGATCTGCCGGGTGGTGGTGTCGGTGTAGCCCTGTTCGGTGAACAGCGCGGCCGCGGCCTCGAGGATCTCATCGCGGGTGCTCAGACCCTCGCGCTGCTTGCCCGCGGCGCGGGGGCGGCCGGCGGTGCGCTTGGGGGCGGCCGGCGCATCCGCGGTCGAGGCGGCGGTGACTGCGGGGTCGGGGGTCGAGGTCATGCGCTGGTGGCCTCCGTGCTCTCGAGGGGAAGGGTGGACGAGTGGATGCGGCCGGACTGCACGATCAACCGCATCGCGCCGGGGCTGGCGAGCTGACCGATCTGCAGGATCGGATCGAGCGAAGTTGCCACCAGATCGGCTCTTTTGCCCGGTTCGACTGTGCCGACTTCGTCCAGTATGCCGCTCATGCGGGCGGCCGCCGACGTGCCGGCCAGGATGGCCTGCATCGGGCTGAGGCCGAACTCCACCAGCAGGGCGAGTTCGCGCAGGTTCTGGCCGTGCTCCACGATGCCGGCGTCGGTGCCGAGGGCCACCTTCACGCCGGCCTGGATGGCCGCGCCCACCCGCTCGCGGGCGGTTTCGAGGGTGCGGCGACGTTTGGCGATCGTCCAAGGAGCCGCGGTGGGGGAGAGAGGCCGGGTGAGGGTGGCCAGGGTGGGCACCAGGTAGGTGCCCTGCTCGCCCATGAGCTGAATGCTGGCGTCGTCGATGAGGTAGCCGTGTTCGATGCTGCGCACCCCGGCCCGCACCGCGGCGGCGATGCCCGCGGTGCCGATCGAGTGCGCGGCGACGCCGATGTGGCCGTGCCGGGCGGCTTCCTCCACCACGGCGCGCAGCTCGGCCTCGCTCAGGCCGCCGCCCTCCGGGTTGCTGCGTGGGCTGCCCATGCCGCCGGTGGCGGCCACCTTGATCCAGTCGGCACCCTCGCGGATCACCTCGCGGGTGAGCCGCACGAACTCGGCCGGCGAGTCGCCCACGGCGCCGGCGCCCGGGCCGGTGTCCAGCGGGGTGCCGCCCACCGTGCGCCAGTCGCCGTGTCCGCCGCTGACGCTGAGGATGCGGATGGCCAGCTGCAGCGCCGGCCCCGGGATGACGCCGTCGGCGATGGCATCGCGAAAACCGGAGTCCGCCCCGGCCAGATCGCGGGCGCTGGTGACCCCGGCGTCGAGGGTGGCGCGCAGGGCCGGCACCGCCCGCAGGGTCTTCGCGCTCTCCGGCTCGGTGATGCTCGTCAGCGTGTCGGTGGCGGGGGAGGTGCTCACGTGCACGTGGCAGTCGAAGAAGCCGGGCAGCACGGTGTGCCCGGTGCCGTTCAGCACGGTGAGGGCGGCGGGGTTCACCGTCTGCGGCAGGGTCAGGGAGCCGGTGGGGGAGACCGATACGAACAGGCCATCCGTGATCAACACGTCGTGGGCCGGGCGCGGGGCGCCGCCCAGGCCGTCGATCAGGGTGACGTTGCGCAGCAGCAGGCTCGGAGTCATGTGCCCAGTCTACCGAATACCTATCACTGATCGAATTTACGTGATCGAAACATTCCGCAATCAGAATGAAACAGCGCCGGGATAGTTTTTGTCAGCGATAGATATTTAGGTCCCCCCCTGGCCCCCGCCCTGTTCCGAGAGGTTCGCCCCGATGTCCCCCACCCCGTTCAACCGCCCCGCGCGGCCCACAGCATCCCGTCCCCGGAAGGCCGTTCTGATCACCGGCCTCGCCGCCGTCACCGCGCTCGCGCTGGCCGGCTGCTCCTCTTCTACTGCGACCGACAGCTTCGGCTCCGCCGCATCCGACAGCCTCACCGTCGTGATCACCCAGACCTACACCACCCCGCCAGACCCCGACACGAACTACGACGGCCCGGGCCTGAACATCATCGAGAGCACCTACGAAGGCCTCGTCGCCTACAAGGACGGCGCATCCACCGCCGAGATCGTGCCCGAGCTGGCCACCGACTGGACTCTCTCCGACGACGGCCTCACCTACACCTTCACCCTGCGCGAGGGCGTCACCTTCCACGACGGCACCGAGTTCAACGCCGACGCCGTGGTGGCCTCGTTCGAACGCCGCACCGCCGTCGACGGCGGCCCCGCCTACATGGTCGGCGACGTCACGGCTGTCACCCCGGTCGACGACTACACCGTGGACGTGACCCTCGCCGCGCCGAACTCCGCGTTCGTGGACTACCTCGCGTCGCCGTTCGGACTCAAGATGGTCAGCCCCACCGTGCTGGCCGACGAGGCCGGCGACGACTTCGCGCAGACCTACCTCACCACGCACGACGCCGGCACCGGCCCCTACGAGCTGACGGATGTTGAAACCGGCGTCTCCTACGAGCTCACCGCCGCCGCGGACTACTGGGGCGACGCCCCCGAGTTCGAGACCGTGACCATCGAGATCAGCGACAACGCCTCGGCCGCCCAGCTGCGCCTGGAGCGCGGCGAGATCGACGCGATCCTCGGCAACCTCAACAAGTCCACCTTCGCATCGCTGGCCGACAACGACAAGCTCGACGCCACCACGTTCCCGAACTTCACCACCCAGATGGTCTACCTCAACCCGGCCTCCTCCATCTTCACCACCCTGGAGGACCGCACCGCGTTGTTCTCCGGCCTGGACACCGAGACCATCATCGACTCGGCGATGGGCGAGCTCGAGGTGCCCACCAGCCAGCTGTTCCCGGCGGGCATGCTCGACGCCACGGCGGACGACCAGGGTGTCAGCTACGACCCCGCCGCCCTGCAGGGCATCGTGGATTCCGGGATCGCCGCGGGCAAGACCATCCGCATCGGCTACCCGGCGTCGAGCTCCGACGCCGCGGCGGTCGCCCAGGAGATGGGCGCAACGCTCAGCTCCGCCGGCCTGCCCACCGAGGCCGTGTCCCTCGGCAGCGGCTCGGTCTACTCCCTGACCGACGACCTGGCCGCCGCTCCTGACCTGGTGATCATGGCCGCGTTCCCCGACGCCGGCCACGTGGATGCCTGGGCGCGCATCATCTACACGCCCACCGGCGGCCTGGACGTGCTGGGCGCCGAAGTGCCCGGCCTGAACGACGACCTCGACGCGGCCCTGGCCACGGAGGGCAATGACGCATACGGCGCCATCGCCCAGAAGATCATCGCCGCCAAGTACTGGTTCTCGATCGGCTCGCTGCAGACCACCACCATCGCCCGCACCGGACTGACCGGCCTGGACGACGCCCGCAACCTGCTCGAGTACAACGTGCTGCACTTCGCCGCCCTCGGCAACGAATAACAGCACCTCCCGGCCGGCGGCGGCGCTGACGCGCCCCGCCGGCCACCCCTCTCCAGACCCCGAACCCCCAGAGGCGAGCATGACCTTCCCCACCGCACAGCCCGGCACCGGCACCGACGCGCCCGGCGCATCCGCCCCCGTGGCCCGGGTACGCGACCTGCGCATCACCCTGCACCGCGAGGGCGCCGCCATCGACGCCGTGCGCGGTGTGAGCTTCGACGTGATGCCCGGCGAGATCCTCGGCCTGGTCGGCGAATCCGGTTCGGGCAAGAGCGTGCTGGGGCTGAGCATGATGGGGCTGCTGCCGCCATACGCCAAACCCAAGGTCACCGGCTCGATCCAGATCGTCGGCACCGACATCGTGGGCACCACCGCCGAAGCCGACCGGCTGGTGCGCAAGGAACACATCGGCGCGGTCTTCCAGGACCCGATGACGTCGCTGGACCCCACCATGACCATCGGCCACCAGCTCGCCGAGGTCGCCCGCGACAAGGCACACGTGCTCAGCCTGCTCGCCGACGTGGGCATCCCCGACCCGGAAACCCGGCTCGGCGCCTACCCGCACCAGCTGAGCGGGGGCCTGCGCCAAAGGGTGATGATCGCCCTCGCCCTGGCCCGCAACCCCTCGCTGATCATCGCCGACGAACCCACCACCGCCCTCGACGTGACCGTGCAGGCGCAGATCCTCGACCTGCTGCTCGACCTCCGCGACGAACACGGCTGCAGCGTGATCTTCGTCACCCACGACCTCGGCGTCGCCGCGCAGATCAGCGACCGCCTCGCCGTGATGTACCGCGGCGAGATCGTGGAGACCGGCTCGGTCACCAGCGTGCTCGGCAGCCCGCAACACGACTACACCAAGGGCCTGCTCGCCTCCCGGATCGACCTGAACACCCCCACCGACCGGCCCATCGTGAGCGCCCACGGCGCCGGCGCGGCCGACCACCTGCCCGACCGGTGGCCCACCGTGATTCCCGGCGGCCCGGCCGTGAGCATCCAAAATGTGCGCCGCAGCTTCACCAGCGGGCCGGCCTGGAAACGCCGCCGCCTCGACGCCGTGCGCGGGGTCAACCTCACCATCGCCCAGGGCGAATCGGTGGCGCTGGTGGGGGAGAGCGGCTGCGGCAAGTCCACCCTGCTGCGCATGGTCGCCGGGCTGGACCGGCCCACCTCCGGCACCGTCACCGTGGCCGGCAGCACCCGGCCGCAGATGGTGTTCCAGGATGCCGGCTCCTCGCTGACCCCCTGGCTGACCGTGGGCGAACTCCTGCGCGAACGCCTCACCGCCACCACGCCCGGCCTCACCCGCACCCAGGTGCGCGACCGCATCGAGGAAGCCCTGGAGCGGGTGGGCCTGCCCGCCGACGTGGCCCGGGTGCGCGGCGACAGCCTCTCCGGCGGCCAACGCCAACGCGTGGCCATCGCCCGCGCGGTGATCGTGCCGCCCGCGGTGCTGCTCTGCGACGAACCCACCAGCGCCCTGGACGTCTCCCTGGCCGCGACCGTGCTCAACCTGCTCGGGCGCCTGCGCCGCGAACTGAACATGTCGCTGCTCTTCGTCACCCACGACCTCGCCGCCGCCCGGGTGATCTCCGACCGCATCGCCGTGATGAACCGCGGCGAGATCGTGGAGCTCGGCGCCGCGCAGGACGTCTGCGCCAACCCGATCAAGCCGTACACCCGGTCGTTGCTGGCGGCGATTCCCGGCCAGCACCTGCGGGTGCGGCCGCAGGCGTTGCCCACCAGCACCATCCCCCTTGTCCGATCGACCGCTGGAGAGGCCCGCGCATGAGCCTGCTGATTCCCACCGCGCCGCTGACCCGCGGCACCCGCAAGTTCCAGCGGGTCACCGCGCTGCGGCACCGCTCCACCCTGGTGAACCTGCTCGGCGTGGCCGGGCTGGTGCTGTTCGTGCTTGTAGCGCTGCTGGCGCCGGTGCTCGCGCCGTACAGCCCGATCCTCCGCGCCGGCGCCCCGTTCCAGCCGCCGTTCAGTCCCGGCTTCCTGTTCGGCACGGATGCCCTGGGCTACGACATCTTCTCCCGCCTGCTCTTCGGGCTGCGCGCCAGCATCACCGCCGCGGCCATCGTGATCGCCTCCGGCGTGATCATCGGCGGCCTCGTCGGTGTGGTCGCCGGCGCCCTCGGCGGCTGGGCCGACGGCCTGCTGATGCGGGTCACCGACCTGTTCCTGGCGCTGCCGGGCATCCTGATCGCCATGGTCGTGGCCGCCGCCCTCGGCGCCAGCTTCACCAGCTCGCTGATCGGCGTCGCCGTGGTGTGGTGGCCGATGTACGCCCGGCTGGTGCGCGGCGAGGTGCGCTCCTGGGCGGCCCGGCCGCACCTGGAGGCCGCCACCCTGGCCGGGGTGGGCTGGACCCGCCGGGTCGGCCGGCACCTGCTGCCCGGCGTCACCTCCACAGTGGTGATCGCCGCGAGCCTGGACGTGGGCGGCCTCGTCGTGGCCATGTCCGGCCTGTCCTTCATCGGGCTGTCCTCGCCGGCGCCGGCACCCGAACTCGGCGCCATGGCCGCGCAGGGCATGCAGTACCTGCTGCAGTACTGGTGGGTGCCCGTGGTGCCCGGCCTGGCCGTGATGCTGCTCGCCCTGTGCGCCAACCTCGCCGGCGACGGCATCCGCGACCTGCTGGCCCGCCGATGAGCGCCACATCCGCCCCCGCCCGCCACTCACCCACTTCAGAACGGATGCCGACATGCTGATGTTCATCCTCAAGCGCATCGTCGCCATGGCCGGCGTGCTGCTCGCCCTCACCGTGGCCCTGTTCACCCTGCAGGAGCTCAGCGGCGTCGACCCGGCCAAGGCCTATGTGGGCGCCAACGCGTCAGCAGAGGCGCTGGAGCGGGCCCGCGAACGGCTCGGCCTCGACCAGAGCGCGATCGTGCGCTACTTCGACTACCTCGGCGGGCTGCTGCACGGCGACCTGCAGAACTCGCTGCGCACCCGCACACCGGTCGCCGAGGGCCTGGCCAGCGCGTTCCCGGCCACCCTGGAGCTGGCGCTCTGGACCCTGGGCTTCGCCCTGATCCTCGGCGCGTTCTTCGCCCTGCTCACCGTGGTGCGCTGGAAGGGCGCCGCCGTGGTGCGGTTCGTTCTGCTCTCCGGCGCCGCCGCGCCCACCTTCCTGCTCGCCATGCTGGGCGTGCTGGTGTTCTACGGTTCGATGGGCATCATCCCCGCCGGCGGCCGGTCCAGCTTCAGCGGCGGCGGCTCCGGCCCCACCGGGCTCCTGGTGCTCGACGCGCTGCTGGCCGGCCGGATGGACGTGGCCGGTGACGCCGTCTGGCACCTGCTGCTGCCCGCCGCCTGCGCCGCGATCAGCCCGGCCGTGGCCATCGGCCGGGTGCTCGTGGACGGTCTCAAGGTGAACCTCGGCTCCGACCACGCCCGCACCGCCCGCTCGGCCGGCATGAAGGAGTCCGCGGTGCTCGTGCGCCACGCGCTGCGGAACTCCCTCGGCGCCACCCTCTCCATGATCGGCATCCAGACCGGGCTGCTGCTCGGCGGGCTGGTGGTGGTGGAGAAGATCACCGCCTGGCCGGGCCTCGGCAGCTACCTGGAGAAGTCGGTCAACGTGAGCGACTTCCCCGGCATCGCCGGCGTGGCCCTGCTGCTCGGCATCACGTACGTGCTGCTGAACACCATCGTCGACGTGCTGCAGGTGGTGGCCGACCGGCGCATCTCGCTCACCTGACCCGCGGATGCCGCCGGCCGCCCGGCGCATCCACTCTCACCTCACCCTCCGCCCGGCGCTGCTGCCGGCACGTACGAACTGCCCCGGCGGGCCCCACGCCCGCCACCACGAAAGGAACCACCATGACTGCCGCCGAGACGCTCAACATCGTCGGAAACACCGTGCTCATCGTCGTCGACATCCAGGGCGGCGAGATCCCCCGCGAGGAGTCCCGCACCGAGATCCCGTACATGGGCGGCCGCACCGAACGTGCCCCGCGGGTGCGCGAGGTGATTCGGCACTGCCGCGAGAAGGGCATCCCGGTGGTGTTCATCCAGGAGGTGCACAAGCCGTCGCTGGTGGACATCGGCCGTGAACTCGACGGCGCAGAGGGCCCGCACTGCCTGGAGGGCTGGCAGGAAACCGAGCTGGCGCCGGGCATCGACCCGCGTCCCGACGAGTTCCTGATCAAGAAGCGCCGCTACTCCGCCTTCTTCGGCACCGAGTTGGAGATCGTGCTCAAGGCCTACAAGGCCGAGACCCTGCTGCTGGTCGGCGGCCTCACCGACGTGTGTGTGCACTACACCGCGGTGGATGCGCACCAGCACGACTACCGGTTCCGGGTGCTGACCGACTGTGTCGGCGGTTCCACCCAGGAGGCGCACGACAACGCGCTCAAGGCCATGCACTACCTGCAGCGCGACTCGCACGTCACCGCCGCGCAGACCAACGCCTGGCTCGATACCCTGCCCACCCCGGAGCCCGTGAACCCGGTGCACGAACTGGTGCGCAACGCGTGACCGAGACCACCAGCGCTACAGCGTCGCCCTCCGGCGCCCGGGCGCACGCGCGGGCGCAGGGCGGAACCGTGGTGACGACGATGCCCACGGTTCCGGCCGCCACGGCCGACGGCTGGCCCGAAGGCGTTGTGGAGAACGACCGGTTCGCCGCCGAGACCGTGGCGGGCGGCAACTACAGCACCCTCGCCGTGCAACGCGGCACCATCGTGGAGTTCACCGACCTGGACGGCGACGCCTGCGCGCACCTGGCGATCTTCAACCAGGCGCAGCTCGACGAGCGGCTGAACGTGGCCGACACCGTCAAGATCCAGTGGCAGGCCTACCTCGGCGCTGGCGCCATGCTGCTCTCCGACCGCGGCCGGGTACTCGCCACCATCGTCGCCGACAGTTCCGGCGCGCACGACACCTTCGCGGGTACCTCCACCCGGTCGGTGAACGAGGCCCGCTACGGTGACGGCTCTGCGCACGGCGGCAGCCCCGCCGGCCGGGAACTGCTGGTGCTCGGCGCCGCCAAGCACGGCCTGACGCCGCGCGACCTGCCGCCCACCGTGGCCCTGTTCCAGGGGGTGCGGGTGGCCGAGGACGGCGCGCTGGTGTTCACCGGCTCCACGGGACCCGGCGCCGCGGTGCGGCTGCGGTTCGAGCTGCCCGCCGTGCTTCTCGTGGCGAATGTGCCCTCCCCGGTGGACCCGCGACCGGAGTACACCAGCACGCCGTTACGCATCCGCGCCTGGCGGGGAGAGGCCGCAACTCTCGAATCGGCCGAGGCCACCGCCACCCCGGAGGCCGCCCGCGCCTTCGCCAACACCATCGACTACGCGCGAACGAGAGGGCTGTAATGGGCACGACAGAGTCACCGACCTTGGCCGCGGCGCTGCCCGCGCACCTGGCCGGCCGCGACATCGTGGCCGACGAGGTGGTGGCCCGTCGTGGTCCGTGGTCGAAGATCGTGGCCGCGGGCGACGACCTCACCATCGTCGACCTCGAGGGCAACCAGGCCGTCGACTTCCTGCTCTACGACGCCGCCGACACCGCCGTGCGTTACAGCGCACCCGACACCATCAGCGGCCAGGGCAACGTCTACCTCAGCCAAGGCTCGGTGCTGCGCGCCAACACCGGCGACGCCCTGATGACCCTGGTGCACGACGAGGTCGGCCGGCACGACACCATCGGCGGCGCCTGCAGCAAGGAATCCAACGCGCTGCGCTACGGCCACCACACCGTGCACCAGCACGCCTGCGTCGAGAACTTCCTCGCCGAGGGCGCCCTGTGGGGGCTGGGCAAACGCGACCTGGTCAGCAACATCAACTTCTATATGAACGTGCCGGTCGAAGCGGACGGCGCCCTCGGCATCGTCGACGGCCTCTCGGCGCCCGGGCTCTCGCTCACCCTGCGCGCCGAGCGCGACGTGCTGGTGCTGGTGTCGAACTGTCCGCAGATCAACAACCCCTGCAACGGGTTCAACCCCACCCCGGTGCGGATGCTCGTGACCCGGGTGCCGCGATGATGTCCGCCGACGAGACGGCGGCGGGCGAGCTGGCCGTGCAACGGGCGCCGGGGGAGCCGATCCGTGGGGAGGAGACGGCTGTCCAGTCGGCGCCGGCGGAGCCGATCCGCAACCGGGTCGCCGAGGTCTACGCGGCGATCGCCGCGGCCGACCGGCCCGAGGTGTGGATCACCCTGCGCGCCGAGGCCGAGGTCGCCGCCGAGGTCGACGCGGTGCTCGCCAGGGCCGCCGCATCCTGGGAGCCGCTGCCGCTGGCGGGTCTGCTTTTCGCGGTGAAAGACAACATCGACGTGGAAGGGCTGCCCACCACGGCCGCCTGCCCCGGCTTCGCCTACCTGGCCGCCGCCGACGCCACCGCGGTGGCCCGGCTGCGCGCCGCGGGCGCCGTGGTGCTCGGCAAAACCAACCTCGACCAGTTCGCCACCGGCCTGGTCGGCACCCGCAGCCCCTACGGCGCGGTGCGGAGCGCCCGGCACCCCGACCGCATCTCCGGCGGCTCCTCGTCGGGCTCGGCCGTGGCCGTGGCCCTCGGCCTGGCCGACTTCGCGCTCGGCACCGACACCGCCGGCTCCGGCCGGGTGCCGGCCGCGCTGCAGGGCATCGTCGGGGTCAAGGGCACCGTGGGTCTGGTGCCCACCACGGGTGTCGTGCCGGCCTGCCGCACCCTCGACTGCGTCACCGCGTTCGCCCGCGACCTCGACACCGCCGAGTCGGTGCTGCGGGTGATGGCCGGGCCAGACGGACGTGACGCGCTCGCCGCCGCGCTGCCGGCATCCGCCCCGCTCGCCGCCCCGGCGGCGCCGGTGCTCGCCGTGCCGCGGCCCGCCGACCTTCTTGCGCTCGCCCCGCTCTGGCGCACCGCGTTCGAAGCGCATCTCGAGCGGCTGCGCGCAGCCGGGGTCAGCCTCGTGCCGATCGACATCAGCCCGTTCCTGGCCGCTGCCGCGCTGCTCTACAACGGCGCCTTCGTGGCCGAGCGGTACGCCGCCATCGGTGAGGTGATCGCCGCCGAGCCTGCCGGACTCGACCCCGTGGTGGCCGGCATCGTCACCGCTGCGGGGGAGCTGCCCGCGCACCGGTACGCGGCCGACCTGGTGCGCCTGGCCGAGCTGAAGCTCGCCGGCGAGGTGGCCTTCGCCGGCGCCGACGCCCTGCTGCTGCCCACCACCACGCACCACCCCACCCTGGCCGAGGTGGCCGCGGAACCCGTGGCCGTGAACTCCCGGTTGGGCACCTTCACCAACTTCGCGAACCTGTTCGGCTACCCGGCCTACGCGGTGCCGATCGACGCCGGGGTGCCCGGGGAGAACGTGGGCGTGCAGGTGCTCGCCCGCCCCTTCGCCGACGCCGTGGCCCGAGACGTGGCCGCCCTGCTGCTGCGCATAGAGGCGCGGGCCGTGATCTCGCGAGACGCAATCTCGCGGGACGTGATCTCGCGAGAGCGGTCAAACGGTCACTTCGGTGCATCCGAAGCAGCCACAGGGCCGCTTTCGCGAGACGCAATCTCGCGAGAGCGGTCAAACGGTCACCTGGGTGCACCCGAAGCAGCCACAGCGCCGCTTTCGCGAGGCGAGGTTTCGCGAGAGCGGTCAAACGGTCACTTCGGTGCACCCGAAGCAGCCACAGCGCCGCTTTCGCGGGACGGGATCTCGCGGGACGATGTGCGCGAAGAGGGGGTTCCGGGTATCCGGGTCTCAACGGACCACGATCGCGGGGTGCACCTGCTCGTGGTCGGGGCGCACCTGTCCGGGCTGCCGCTGCACGAGCGGATGCGCCGCCATGGCGCCCTGTTCGCCGGCGATGTGCGCACCGCCGCCGGATACATCCTCGTGGCGCTCGGCGACCCGCTGAACCGGCCCGGGATGGTGCGCACTCCCGGCACCGAATCCAGTGTGCTCGGCGAACTGTGGCGGGTACCCGAAACGGCGCTCTCCGCCCTGCTGCTCGAGGCCGCCGCGCCGCTCGGCCTCGGCCGGGTGACCCTCGCCGACGGCCGCGAGGTGGTGGGCTATCTCTGCGAGGCCGCCGCTGCCGAGGGCAAGGCCGTGGTCGCCGACGGTGACTGGCGCGCCCATGTGTCTGGCGCGACCCCGATGCCCCGTGGGACTTCGACGGGCGGCGCCACCGCGGCTGCTGGCACCGCACCGACGGTCGTCGACGCCGCCCTTCCGAGCGACGCCGCACCGACGATCGGCGCCGCCCCGACGGCCTACGCCGCCCCGACGGCCGGTGCGACCCGTGCCTGACGCGGGCCGGCGGGCGCAGCTCCGCACCGAGCCAACCGAGCCTGACACGGTGCTTCCGGCGCACCCGGGCACGGAACCGCTGCCCGTGCCGGGCCTTGAGCCGGCATCGGCGGCGGGCGCGCCGGAAACGGGAGTCGACGCCGCGGCCGGCGGGCCGGCATCCGCGGCGCGCAGCCGACCCCGGCTGTGGCCGTTGGCGCTGGGCACCTTCGCGATCGGGTTCGGCTCGAACATCGTCACCGGGCTGCTGCCGACGATGTCGGCCGACCTGGGCGTGACGGTGCCGGAGATCGGCCGGCTCGTGAGTGTGTATGGCTTCACCTACGCCGTGACCACGCCGCTCGTGGCGTTGGCCGGGAACCGGCTGCCGCGGCGGCTGCTGATGCTCACCGCGCTGGCGCTGTTCGCGCTGGCCTGTGTGGGCACCGCGTTCGCCGAGGACTACGACACCGTGGCGCTGCTGCGCGGTCTGGCGGCCTTCGCCGCCGGTGGCTTCACCCCCACCGCCACGGTTCTGGCGTCGCGGCTGGCGGCGCCGGGGGAGCGGGGCCGGGCGCTGGCGACGGTGTTCGGCGGGCTCACCACGGCCACCGTGGTGGCCGCGCCGGTGGGCAACCTGCTCGGCCCGGTGCTCGGCTACCGCGGCGTCTACGCGCTCACCGCCGGGTTGGCGGTGCTGGCATTCGTGGCGGTGCTCACCCTGGTGCCGCGGCCGTCCCGGCAACTGCTCGAGGCAGCGATCGTGGCCCGGCCCGGCCGCGGCTGGCCGTCGCCGATCGTGCTCGTGGTGCTGCTGGTGTCGATGCTCGAAACCGCCGCGGCCCTGATGGTGCAGACCTACGCATCCCCGTTGCTCACCGCCATGTCGGGGGTGGACGGCATCGGCCTCAGCGTGCTGCTGCTCTGCTACGGCGCCGCCGGGGTGCTCGGCAACGTGGTGGGCGGGCGGATGGCCGACCGCTGGGGCGCCTCGCGCACCCTGTGGCTCAGCTTCGCCGTATGCGGCATCGCCCTGGTGCTGCTGCCGCTGGCGAGCCGGTCGGTGCCGGGCGCCGGCCTGGTGTTCGCCGTCTGGGGCTTCGCCGCTTGGGCGGCGAACTCTCCGCTGCAGGGCATCCTGCTGGGCCTGGCCGGACGGCACGGGCAGCTGGTCGTGGCGCTGAACTCGTCGGTGATCGCGCTGGGCACGGGCCTGGGCGCCCTGGCCGGCGGCGTCATCATCGCCGGCGGCGGCATGCTCGTGATGGCCTACTGGGGAGCCGGAGTCATGGCCGTGGTGGTGGCGCTGGTGCTGGCCGTGTCGGCTCGGGGGCGGGTGGCCGCGTTCTGAGCCGCGCGCGGCATCCGTCGCTGGCGGCTGCGGCGGCTGCGGCGGTGCCTCGCGCGGAGGAGTCGGCGTGGCGAGCGGATGCGCCGTTCTGCGCCGGGCGGGCAAGGCGCCGCTAGGCGGGTGGCGCGCCACTGGCGCAGCGGCGCGTACCCCGCGCACCTCGGTTCGGATGCCGAGCAGGTGTTGGGAAACGACGAGGCAGAGCAGTTCGGCGTCGGTGAGGACGGGCTTGCGGCCGGGGAGTTCGTCAACCTGGCCGCGGGACCGGCGTCCGCCTGCTCGGCGGCCGGCGAGGAACTCATCGTGCGCGCACACGGCGGCTGACCCGGCGGCGCCCAGAGCGACGCGGCCGCGGTGAAAAATCCACCCCCGAACTGGGGGTGCGGAGGGCGCCACGACGGTCGATACCCTCAGGATGGCTCTGCGACGGCTGTGAACTGCATCCGTTGACGACGTGCCGCCCACGATCGAGGAGCTCGAACCCATGACCCCTGACCGTCAACGTCACTCGCGCCGGTTTGGGCGAGGCCTCGCGGCCGTCGCCGCTGCGCTTGCCATGCTTGCCGGAGCATTCGTGGCGTCTGCCCCCGCGAACGCGGATGGGTCGAGTATCGTCTGGCGCGGCGAAGACACGACCTACCGCCAGGTCGGCCTTGACTATTCGGATGATGCGGGAGCGGCCTTCGCCACCTTCTATGAGCTGACCGTCGGCTCGTTACCGACCGGACTCAGCCTGGATGGGAACTCCGGCGTGGTGTCGGGGATCCCCACCGTCGATGGAACGTGGACCTTCACGACGGTGGCCTCGAACGAGGCCGGGAGTGTGTCGCGGGTGCGGACGATCGTGATTGAGCCGGTGCCGACCCCCGAGCCCACGACTACGGCGACTCCCGAGCCCACAGACTCGCCGACGCCGACGCCGACGCCGACGCCAACGGCAACCCCGACCCCGACGCCAACGCCAACGCCAACCCCGACCCCGACCCCGACCCCAACGCCAACGCCAACCCCGACGCCGACGGCAACGCCACAGCCGGCGCCGCTACCCGTGCTCGACCCGTACACTCCGCTGCTAAACAACCAGCCGCCCGCCAACTCGACGGTGAATACGATCAATTCCTCGATCACATCCGCTGCCCCGAACAGTGTCACGGCCCCGTTGGGCGTCAGCGTCGTCGACGGCAAGATAGTGTTCGGTGCCTCGCCGGATGACGTTTTCGGCAGGCCCGTTCCGAACCTATTGAGCAACGACCCGCTCTTGAACGGGTCGCTGGGAGTCGACGGTATTCTCGCCACTCAGGCGAAGGTGATCATGGCTCCGTTGCCGCGTGGCCTAATGTTCACCGTTCCGGTCTTCGTCAACGCCAGTGCCTTGAAGCCGGGCGCCGGCTATGGGCTGGTCGTCCACTCGAGCCCGGTGACGCTGGCGTCCGGGGTGATCGATGCGACGGGGGCGCTGTCCATCCAGACGGTCCTGCCCGCCGAGTTGGAGCCCGGACTGCACAGGCTGGTCCTGACCGCGGTTGCGGCTGATGGTTCGCCGGTCACGGTCACTCAGTGGTTCTCCATCACCGTCGACGGGTTGATCGGCGACGCGTCGTTCACCGGGCCCGTGGCCGATCCGACCGCCGTGTCCGAGCTGGCCCGCACCGGGGCGAACCCCGTTGGTGGGCTCTGGGCGGCTCTGTTGGCTCTCGGCGGAGGTCTCGCCCTGGTCGTACTCGGTACTCGCCGCCGCTCGCCTCGCCTCGCCGCGGTCAGGGCAGCAGTGCCACGGCCCGGTCGACCCAGTCCAGCAGCCAGGGGATGATCTGGCCGCCCTGCTCGACGCCGACCTGGGCGACCGCGGCGCCCGGGTAGAGGCTGACGCCCACGCAACACGGCACCGAGGTCGACCGGCTGATCGACCTCGGCGCCGCGAACCGCGTGCGGGTGTCCGGGCTACCGGATGCCCACCGAGCCCTGCAGGGTGGTGTTGTCCGAGGCCGTGCCGGCCAGGATCGGCACCGCACCGGTGGGGGTCACCCAGGCATCGGCGGCGCTGTCCCAGTAGGCGAACGCCCGCGGGTCGAGGGTGACCTTGACCTTGGCGGATGCCCCGGCGGCGAGGTCGACCTTGGCGAAACCGGCCAGGCGCCGCGGCGGCGTGTCGACGGCATCCGTGGGCAGTTCACCCACGTAGACCTGCACGGTCTCGGTGCCGGCACGCGACCCGGTGTTGGTCACGTCCACGGTGACCGTGACATTGGCGGTGCCGCCGTTCTTCGCCGGCTTGCCGGTCTGGTTCGCCTTGAGCTTGGCGAACTCGAACGAGGTGTAGCTGAGCCCGTGCCCGAACGCGAACTGCGGGGTGAGCCCGGCGGCCAGGTAGCCGCGGTAGCCGATGTTGACATCCTCGGCGACCGTTGACGTGCCGTTCACGCCGGGGAACGACGTGACCGCCGAGGTGGGCGTGGCGTCGTCGCCGGTGGCGAAGGTGACGGGCAGCTTGCCCGACGGATTCACGTCGCCGAAGAGCACTCCGGCGATGGCGTTACCCTGCTCCTGACCGCCGTACCAGGCCTCGAGCACCGCCGCGACCTCAGCCAGCCACGGCATGTTCACCGAACCGGCGGTCGTGAGCACCACCACGGTGTTCGGGTTGGCTGCCGTGACCGCGCTGATCAGGGCATCCTGCTCGTTCGCCAGGGTGAGAGTCACCTTGTCGCGGCCCTCGCCCACGTAGTCGCGGGCGAAGAGCACGGCCACATCGGATGCCGCGGCGGCCGCTGCGGCCTCCGTGACGGCCGGTGCCACGGCGTCGTCCGGGTGTTCCCAGGTGAGCACCAGGTCGGCGGCGCTCTCCTGGTTGGCGTCACCGGCGTTGTTCACGTACTCCACCCGGATGTCGCGCGTCTCGCCGGCCGCGAACTGCAGGGCAGCCCCGGTGTCGGTGCGCACGGCGTGCGGGTCGGACGCGTCGATGATCTCAACGTCGTCGATGAACAGCCGCGCACTGCCGAAACCGGTCAGCGCGAGGGTGTACTCGCCGTCCGCAGGGGCGGTGATGGAGCCGGTCCAGCGGGCCGAGAGCGGACCACCGAATTCGTACCCGGGCACCTTCGGCACCGACGACCCGTACAGGCCGGTCAGCGCCAGGAACCCGGCGCTGAGGGCGACCTGGTCTTCGGTGCGGGTGACGTCCGGGGTGCCGGAGGTGTCGTTACTGAACCAGTACTCCGCGGTGAGCCCGTCGGCTGCCGGGTCGGCCGCCGGCGTGAGCACCGAGGAAGGAACCGCGGCGCCGTTCAGCGAGTGCGCGGGGCCGACCGGGTCGGTGCCCTCCGTGTAGGTCACATTTACGCCGTCGCCGACCCGGGCACGGATGGCGTCCAGCGGCGTGGAGGAGGAGGTCGGCTTGACCACCGAACTGCCGCCGCCGGTGGCGAGGGCGTCGGCGTCGGCACCGATCACGGCGACCGAGTCGAGGCCGGCGGCATCCAGCGGCAGGGCCGCGGCACCGGAGCCGGCCGGGGCGTCGTTCTTGAGCAGCACGGCGGCGTTCTCGGCCACCGTGCGGGCCACGGCGGTTCCCGCGGCCTCCGGGAACTCGGTCACGGCGACCGGCACGTCGAAGCTGCCGAACTCGAACATGGTGCGCAGCACGCGGTGCACCTTGTCATCGATCGTGGCGATCGACACCTGGCCGGCATTGACCGCGTCGATCAGCGGCTGGCCGAAGTAGGACGCCGCGGGGAACTCGACATCCAAGCCGGTGTTGGCGGCCAGGACCGTGCTGTGGGTGGCGCCATAGTCGGTTTGGATGAAGCCCTTGAAGCCGTAGTCGTTCTTGAGGATGTTGAACACCTCGGCGCTCTCGCAGGCGTACACCCCGTTCACCTTGTTGAAGGAGCACATCGCCGAACCCACACCGGCCTGGATGGCCGCTTCGATGGGGGCGAGGTAGACCTCACGCAGGGCCCGCTCAGAGAGCGCGATGTTGCCGCCGTTGAGCCGGGCGAACTCCTGGGTGTACACGGCCGGATGCTTGATGGTCGCCACGACGTCGTGGGCTTGCACCGCCTTGACCTCCTCGGCGACGAGGGTGCCGCTGAGCAGGGGGTCTTCGCCGAGGGACTCGAATTGGCGGCCCCAGCGGGGATCGCGCACCAGGTCGCCGGTCGGGCCGAGGAGGCCGTTCTGGCCGGTGGCCCTGGTCTCGGCGCCGAGCACGTCACCGTACTGGGTGGCCAGGGCGGTGTCCCAGGTGGCGCCGAGGGCGATGGGCGCCGGCAGGGCCGTGGCCTCACCGTTGTTGGTGGCCGGGTTGGTGACGCGCACGCCGGCGCCGGCATCCGTGAGCAGCAGCCCCGGAATGCCCAGGCGTTCGAGCGGGGCGATGAAAAACGCGGTTTCGCCGCTGAACTCACCGTGCAGCCGGGAGACCTTCTCCTCGAGGGTCATCTGGGCCAGCAGCAGGTCGGCGCGCTGGTCCGAGTTCAGCTTCGTGTTCATCCACGAGGCGTTCGCCGGCGGCTTGACCTTCTTGGCCTGGCCGCGGTTGCTCTCGATGGCCTCACGGGCCCGCTCGGAGTTGGCCGCCATGCCGGGTTGGGCGCGGTCGGAGTCCGAATCGTTTTCGAGCACCGGTTGGGCGAACGCGGCACTGCCACCACCGAGCGCGGTGGAGAGGGTGAGGACGCCGGCCAGCGCGGCAATGGCCACGCGGCGGCGTCGGAGTTTTCTGGTCATCAGAAGGCATCCTTGGTTTCTGTTCCAGTGCGCGAGCGCAGGCTCGCGCTGACCCGCGTCGACGACGCGGATCCGAGTGAACCTGCCCCGTTTCAGGGCAGGCTGGTGCGTCCCGGGCCGAGGCGGCGACGGGCAGGGGGCAGCGCTGGTGCGGCATGGGCACGCAGGCGGGAGTACTACTCCGGTGAGGCCCGTAGAGGCCTCTGGGCGGGGTCTAACTGTCTGAACGTCCCCCGAACGGGGGTGCTGATTTAAGGTAACACTCGACGGCGAAAGTGCGAAGGATTTCTCTAAATAGGCTGATCAGCGGTGTGCCCAGGCGGCCGAGGAGCGGTGGGGGTGGGCTGATGGGCGTGGCAGGCTCGACCCGGGGGAGTCGCCAGAGCAGAATGGCAGCATCCGACGAAGGGAACCGTTGTGGCCTCGAACGGCAAGACCGGCACGACCGGCACGACCGGCAAGACCGGCAAGAAATCCACTCCCGCCTGGACCGACGAATCCAGCAGCCTGCTCACGGTGGGCCCCGGGTTCGTCCTCGGCGCCGTCGACCCCCGCTCCACCCCCGGCTTCCCGGGCACCAAGGCGGATGGTGAGGCCGCCGGCATCGCGGCCGCGGAGGAGCTCTCGCACCTGCAGGAGATGCTCTTCGCCAACAGCCGGGAGGGCGGACCGCGCAAGGTCCTGCTCATCCTGCAGGGTATGGACACCTCGGGCAAGGGCGGCATCGTGCGTCACGTGGTGGGCGCCGTCGATCCGCAGGGTGTCAACCATGTGGCGTTCAAGGCGCCCACCCCGGCCGAGCTGCGGCACGACTTTCTCTGGCGCATCCGCCGGCAGCTGCCCACCGCCGGCCTGATCGGCGTCTTCGACCGGTCGCACTACGAGGATGTGCTGATCGGCCGGGTCAAACAGCTCGCCCCGCCCGAGGAGATCGAGGAGCGCTACGACCTGATCAACGCCTTCGAGCAGGAACTCGTCGACGACGACACCACCGTGATCAAGGTGATGCTGCACATCAGCGCCGAGGAACAGAAGGAGCGCCTGCTCGAGCGGCTCGACCGGCCCGACAAGTACTGGAAGTACAACCCGGGCGACATCGACGAACGGATGCTCTGGCCCGCCTATCAGGCCGCGTACCAGACCGCGCTCGAGCGCACCTCCACGGCCGCCGCACCCTGGTACGTGGTGCCCGCCGACCGCAAATGGTTCGCCCGCCTCGCGGTGCGGGAGCTGCTGCTGAAGGCACTGACCGACATGGCGCTCACCTGGCCGCCCGCCGACTTCGACGTGCCCGCCGAGCGTGCCCGCCTCGCCCTCTCCTGAGCGGTGACCCGTCTCGTGCGCAATCGACAGGGGGCAGCGTGGCGGTGCTGAGCGCGGGCATCCTGCTGTACCGGGCGACGGATACCGCCGAGCCGGAGGTCTGGATCGCGCACATGGGTGGCCCGTTCTGGGCGCGCAAGGATGCCGCCGCCTGGTCGATCCCCAAGGGCGAGTACCAGCCCGGGGACGACCCGTTCGACGCCGCCCGGCGGGAATTCGAGGAGGAGATCGGGGTGCCGGCACCGGAGGCGGACTACCGGCTCCTGGGCGAATTCCGGCAGCCGTCGGGCAAGGTCGTGACGGTGTTCGCGGCAGAGGCCGACCTGGCCGTGCACCAGGTGGTGAGCAACACCTTCGAGTTGGAGTGGCCCAAGGGGTCGGGGCGGCTCACGGAGTTTCCCGAGGTAGACGACGCCCGCTGGGTGGGGCTAGCGGAGGCCCGGGTGAAGCTGGTGCACGGGCAGGTGCCGGTGCTGGAGGCCCTGGTGCGGCTCATATACGCGTAGTACAAGCCCAGATGTCGGCTCAATGTTCGGTTGTCCAGCGGCATGGCGGGCGCTGGGTCGACTGGACGCGAACCTTGTTCTTACTACCTTTAGTCGCCGATTCGACTCTCACTCGGGATATACCCGGACTTCCGAGCCCAACCAGATGGGAGATCCCAACGCCATATCGTGGCCGTGGTGGTCACGGTCTCACCGCCCTCGCCCTGCGGAAGAAACTCGAGACCCCCTACATCATTGAACAGATACGGCAGGCCGGTACTTTGTACCAAGGGGAATGGCACGGCGGCGATCTCTGTGTAGAAGTTGGGTGGCGTATTTCTTCGGTACTCCTGGAGAGTTTCGGGAGCGACGGATGCGAGTCCGGTGTAGGACGACTCACGCCCTGGCTCGAAGAAATCGGCAGGGCCGCAGTCGATGCTGACTCCCAGAAGGTACGACTGCTCACGAGTTGCGAAACTGGCGGGTCCGCCCATCTCCACGAGTTGGTCTATGGATCCCCCCGTTCCTCCCGCGACGTAGACCAACGATCGATCGCTCTCGGCTCCGACGCTTGAGGCTCCGGTGGTGGCCAACGAGTGAGTTTGTAGCTGAATTGTCTGTGAGTCCGGGGCTGTGAACGAAGGCTGAAAGTCAGGGCTGCACGAAAGTACGGAGTACAGGACAATCTGGCCCGTGTCGTTGACCACGGCCCCCACAGCGAATTCATCACGGATGAATACAAGTTGCCGCCATCCGAGGTCGTCCGACAACGGTGTCGTCGTCGTCGGAGTACCGAGAGAGTCGATCAGGTACTCTTCGGCGTATCCAACGTGTATTGCTGCCAGCGTGGAATAGAGGGATTGCCGGGGAAAGGCATTGTCTATAGCGTCAGGGAGCCAAGCGCCGACGGCGATAACTGAAGCCAGCGTGGCTGCCAAGAATCCAGTGGCTTGGACGGCAACTAGCAACTTGGAGCGTTTCGCTGTGTCGGGCATTTCTAGGCTCCCTTATCGCGACCAGGTAGGGCCGGTCGGACCAGCATTGCACGCTGGATGATGCGCGACCGTGACGACGCGGGCATCCAGCACATGGATGCGAGGTGATATTGCGGCCACACTGATCAGGCGAATCAAAGCACGGCGATCTACAACGAAATTACCGGGAGGTGCTCACCGGCGACGTCATTCCCCTACCAATCCGCCGGGCTCAGCGGGCCACGGGCCGGGGCCGCCGGGCGGCGACCTCCGCGCCGGCGTGGGCCGGCATCCGCCACGCCTCGACCGCCGGGAGCAAGAGCAGCACGGCCAACACCCCGAATGCCCAGCGGTAGCCGAGCTCGGTCGCGCCGGGGTCGACCAGCGTCGCGCCGGCCGTGGTGGCCCGCACGATCAGCGCGGCCATGGCGATGCCGAGACCGACGGCCACCTGCTGCAGGGTGGACGCCAGGGTGTTCGCGCCCGAGGTGAGCGCCGCCGGCACGTCGGCGAACTGCACCGAGTTGTAGCCGCTGAAGCCGATCGACCGGAACACCCCGCTCGCAAACAGCAGCACCGCGATCACTACGATCGGCGTGCCAGGGTCGACGAACGCGCACAGCACGAACACCACGGCGCCGCACAGGTTGCTGCCCATGATCACCGTGCGAAAGCCGAACCGGCGGATCAGCGGGCTGGTCGCCGGCTTGATCGCGACGTTGCCCAGGAACACGGCCATCACCAGCAGCCCGGCCTGCGACGCGCTCCAGCCGAACCCGGTCTGGAACAGCAGCACGAACAGGAACGGGGCGGCACCGATCAACAACCGGTAGACCAGCCCGCCGACGTTGCCCACCCGAAAGGTGGGGATGCTCAACGCGGTCAGGTCGAGCAGCGGATGCTTCGCCCGCCGCAGCCGCATCACCGCGCCAACCCCCACCCCGGCCGCCAGAGCGAGCAACCCGCCGGCCAGCCACCAGTTCGTCGGGGCCGCGCCGACCTGTTCCATGCCGAGTACCAGCGCGGCCAGGGCCACGCCCACCAGGGTGAAGCCGGCCCAGTCCAGCCGGTGCCGGTGCGCCGGGTCGATCGCCGGCACCACCCGCAGCGCCACCACGAATGCGACGAGTCCGATCGGGATGTTGACCAGGAAGATCCACTGCCAGCCCACGGTGTCGGCGAGCACGCCGCCGAGCACGGGAGCGAGCACCGGCGCCAGCAGAGCGGGCCAGGTGAGGTAGGCCATCGCATCGAGCAGGTCGCGCTTCTCCACCGCACGCAGCACCGCCAGCCGGCCGACCGGCACCATCATCGCGCCGCCGATTCCCTGCAGCACCCGCATCGCCACGAGCATCGGCAGCGAGGTGCTCAACGCGCAGAGGGCCGACGCCACGGTGAAGATCACGATCGCCAACGCGAAGATGCGCCGGGTGCCGAACCGGTCGGCCAGCCATCCGCTGACCGGAACGCCGATCGCCAGGGTGAGCAGATACGCGGTCATGGCGATGTTGATGTCCACGGCGTTCACACCCAGGTCGCGGGCCATGGCCGGGGCGGCGGTCTGGATGATGGTGCCGTCCAGGTTCTCCATGAAGAACGTGCCGGCGACGAGAAGGGCGAGGGGGCGGTTGAGGGTCGCCGATCGGGTCATAGAGCAATTCTCTCCTGTGCGACCCGCCGACGGTGCCGCGCCCAGTCGGTCACCGGCATCCGTTTGCCCAGAAGACAACCCGTTAAAAAGGAAAAAGTGACATAACAAGGACGAAATCAGGCACAGGATCCTTGTCTTCGTGCGACGTCCCAATAAACGTTCGTCGCCCAGGCTCTGAGGAGCCGGGCGTTCGGTTTTGTGCCCATAATCAGCCATTCTGGGACGGGCGGAGCGGCCGGTAGTCGCGGTGCTCGGCGCGACCGGGGGGTGCCTGCGGAGTATCGTCGAAGCATGACGAAGATCGCGGAGCCTGAACCAAGCATTCCCCAGGACGACCATGGCTTCTTCGGCCAGCCTCGGGCGCTGGCCAGCATCTTCGGTGTCGAGATGTGGGAACGGTTCTCTTTTTATGGGATGCAAGGCATCCTGCTGCTGTACTTGTACTACTCGGCGGCGGATGGCGGCCTCGGGATTCCGCAGGCCACCGCGGCGGGCATCGTCGGCGCGTACGGCGGTGCGGTGTACCTCTCCACGATCCTGGGCGCCTGGATCGCCGACCGGCTGGCCGGCTCCGAGCGGGTGCTCTACGTCAGTGCGTTCATCATCATGTTCGGCCACATCGGCCTGGCTCTGATCCCCGGCGTCGCCGGCGTTGTTGTGGGCCTGATCCTGATCGCGTTGGGCAGCGGTGGCCTCAAGGCCAACGCGACCTCGGTGGTCGGGACCCTGTACCGCAAGGAAGATCCGCGGCGTGATGCCGGTTTCTCCCTGTTCTACCTGGGCATCAACCTGGGCGCGTTCTTCGGCCCGATCCTCACCGGACTCCTGCAGTCCACCATCGGCTTCCACTACGGATTCGGCATTGCCGCCGTCGGAATGGCGATCGGCCTGACCCAGTATTCGTTCGGGCGCAAGCGCCTGCCCGCCTCCTCCCACGAGATTCCCGACCCGCTGCCGCGCAGCCGGTACCTGCCCTACGGGCTGATGGCGGCCGGGGTCATCGTGATTCTGGTGGTGCTGGTGTTCACCGGAGTGATCACCGCCACGAACCTGGTGACCATCGTGATCGGCGTGACGATCGTCGCATCCGTCTCGTACTTCGTGGTGATCCTCAGCAATCGGCACATCTCGGGAGTGGAACGGAAGCGCGTCTACGCGTTCATCCCGCTTTTCATCGCGAGCGTGGCGTTCTGGTCGCTGTATCAGCAGCAGTTCACCGTTGTGACGATCTACTCAGACCTGCGACTTGACCGGGCCTTCTTCGGTTGGGAGATGCCGGTGTCCTGGGTGCAGTCGATCAACCCGATCTTCATCATCGTGTTGTCGGGGGTGTTCGCCGCGCTGTGGACCAAGTGGGGCGCGAAGCAGCCGTCGACGCCGGTGAAGTTCGCCTTCGGAACCGGCATCATGGGTGTGGCGTTCCTGCTGTTCCTGCCGTTCGCCGGGGGTGGGGCGAATTCGACTCCGTTGCTGGCGATGATCGGCATCCTGTTCGTCTTCACCGTCGCCGAGCTGCTGCTGTCGCCGGTGGGCCTGTCGGTCTCGACCAAGCTGGCACCCGAGCTGTTCAAAACCCAGATGGTCGCGCTGTTCTTCCTCTCCGTCGCCCTCGGCACCGCCATTTCCGGTGTTCTCGCGGAGTGGTACGCGACGGCGCCCGAACAGCTGTACTTCGGGGTGCTCGGCGGCATCGCGATCGTGCTCGGCATCATCCTGGGCCTGTTCACCAAGCCGATCCTGCGCCTGATGAGCGGGGTGCGCTAGCGCCTGACCCGCATACCTCCGCGGGCTCAGCCGAAGCGTTCCTCGTCGAACCGGCCGACACCATCCGCCATGCTCCACGCCGCGGCGAACGGCATCAGCGATTCGATGCGCACGGCGCGCACACCCTCCGCAGTCGGCAGCAGCACCCGGATGCCCGGGTGGTAGTCGAAGAGAACCTGCCGGTCGCGCCCGCAGGGTCCGACCACGCCACGGCCATGATTGCCGACGGCGACGATTGTGGTGATGTCTCGGGCACCGTTGGCTTGTGCCGTCCCCAGGGCCACGAGTTCGGCGCAGGGACCGCCGGTGAAGTGGAAGAGGTTCACCCCGGCGAACATCCGGCCGTCGGCGTTCCGAACGGCGGCGCCCATGGTGTGTGCGCCGTCTTCGTCTGGCCCGGCATCCGTGTTGGCGTCGATGGTCTCCCGGGCGAACTCGATGAGCAACAGGTCTTCCGCGGTGGGGATTTCGAGCTCAGTGGGTGCGGGCATGGGGCCATCCTACGGAGTCAGCCGACGCCAACGCGTCTGCCCTCTCGCTGAACTACTCGCCGGCGTTTCCGCCACCGACGAGCTACGCGCGCTCCGCTGACGAACCCCGACGGGTCAGGCCAGCCGGTTCACCAGGCTCTGCAGGCTCTGCTGCAGGCCGCGGAAACCGGCGTCGTCGAGCTCGAGGGTGGCTTCGTCCAGGTAGACATCCCGCCGGAATTCGAGCATCACCGAGCTGACCCGGGCATCCGTTTGGTAGTGCTTCAGCGGCACGTAGGCGCCGGCGAACGGGGTGTTGGCCGCCGATTCGAGGCCGGCGAAGCTCTCGGTCACGGTCTGCAGCAACGGTGCGGATGCGTGGAACGGATCCGATCCGACGCAGAGCGGCACGCGGGCGCCGCCGCCGTGCAATTCGTAGGACAGTTCCTGCGCCGGGTAGGAGTGCACGTCGATGATCACGGCCCGGCCGTGTTGCGCCAGGGTGGCGTCGACGAGGTCGGTGAACCGGCGCGAATAGGTGGTGAAGTACTCCAGCAGCGGCACCTCATCGGCGGCGGACACCCGGCGGATCTCCTGCCCGCGGGAGCCGTGCGTGTAGAGCACCCCCATGCCGACGGCGTTCATCTCCTCGGTCTCGTCGGGGAACCGTTCCACGTCCACGGCGAACCGGGACATCCCGTTGATGACGGCGCTGGTACCGGTGATCGCGGCGACCAGGGTGTTCGTGTGGTGGTCGGTCATCACATCCTTCTCCGCCTCCAGCTCGGGCAGGGAGATGAGGTACGAGCCCAGCCGCTCCGGCGGGATGGTGCGCCCACCGTGCGGGGCGTGCAGAATCACCGGGGTGCTCACCGAGTTGTCGATGACGTGCAGAAGCGTGTCGTGGGCGGTGGTCATCCGGTGCCTCCTGGCGGTGGGTTCCCTCGGGCAGGGACGCAATCGTCTCGCGGGCCACCGACACGGATGCCTGTGGCGAGCTATGCGGGGCAGGCGCCGGTAGGCGGGTGGCGCGCCACCCGCACAGCGGCGCCTGCCCCGCACACCTCGAACGGGGTGAGGTTAGGTGGCGCTCGGGGCCAGCCGCACGGCTTCGCCGAGCAGGATGCGGAACTCGTCGAGGTCGAGGGAGTCGATCGACGCGAAGGTGAGCGCGGCCGAGCCGACCTGCACCGCGCCGAGCCGGTTTTTCCAACGCTGGACGAGGTATTCGCCCTCCTCGGCCGCGTTGACGTAGACGCTGAGGTGGTTCTTCTGGCGGGCCAGGCCGACCACGAACCACTCCACGGCGGCACCGCGCGGGCGGGGTTGCTGAATGTGCCCGTAGCCGATGATCTGCTGATCGGTACCGCCCCAGAACTTGCCCTCCCAGAGTTCCCGGGTGAGCCCGGCGAAGGCCTCGGCGATGATCGCGTCGAGCGCCCTGAGAGAGTCGGCGTTGGGACCGTCGAGGGTGGCGAGGAACTCGGTGACGTCTCGAGAGGTGTGTTCCATGGGCGGGTCCTTCGGTGAGGCGGTGTTGAACGGTGCTTGAGACTTTAGGTCGGGTTGCGGGGTCTCGACAAGCTCGACCGGCGGGGCGGTCGGGTTGCGGGGTCTCGACAAGCTCGACCAGCGGGACGGTCGGGACCGCCACCAGCGGAAGCGGGGAGCGGTCAGCTGGGCCAGGGGGCCGGGCGGCCGAAGAAGTAGCCCTGGCCGTGCAGCCAGCCCTGGCGGTGCAACGCCTCGGCCTGGGCCTCGGTCTCGATGCCCTCGGCCACGCCGGTGAGGCCCAGGTGGTCGACCAGGCCGGCCAGGCCCGCGGCGAGGGCATCGGCGCCGCGGCCGCCGGCGTCTCTTGTGGCCGCGCTCGCGGCGAGGTCGGCGACGAAGCTGGCGTCGAGCTTGAGGCCGGTGACCGGCAGGTCGCGCAGCAGCGAAATCGACGAAAAGCCGGTGCCGAAGTCGTCGACGTGCAGGCCAACGCCGAGCTCGCGCACGGCCGTCAACCCGCCAACGGTGTGGGCACCCAGTGACAGCACGGCGGTCTCGGTGACCTCCACGATGAGCCGGCGGGGATCCACCCCGTGACGGGCCATCGCGGCGATGAACGTGGTGGCCCAATCGTCGCGGGCCAGTTCCACGGCCGACACGTTGACGCTCATCGTGCCCGCGGCATCCGGGTTCGCGGCGATCACCGCGCAGGCCTGGTCGAGCACGGCCCGGCCGATCCCCACGATGAGGCCGGACTCCTCGGCGATGGCGAGGAAGTCGCCCGGCATCAGCAGACCGCGACGCGGATGTTGCCAGCGGGCGAGCGCCTCGTGGCCGACGACCCGGCGGTCGGCCAGGGCCACGACGGGTTGGTAGTGCACCACGAAGTCGCCCGAATCCAGCGAGGTGCGGATCTCGTCTTCGATGGTGAGCCGGGTCATCGCCTGGGAGTGCATGGTGGCGTCGAAGAACTGCCACCGCGCCCGCCCCTTGCGTTTGGCGCGGAACAGGGCGGAGTCGGTGTCGCGCAGCAGGTTCGCCGCGGTGGAGTCCGGGGTCGACAGCGCGATCCCCATCGACACCGTCGGCACGATGCGGTGACCGTGGATGGTCAGTTCGGTGCCGAGGGCGTTCGCGATGCGTTCGGCCACCTCCTCCATCTCCGCGGAGTCGTGCACGTGGGGAACAACGACCACGAACTCGTCGCCGCCGAAGCGTCCCACCCGGTCCTGTGGGCGCAGCGCCCCCATGATGCGGTCCGCGATTTCGGCCAGGACCTCGTCGCCGGCCACGTGGCCGAGCGAGTCGTTGACGAGTTTGAAGTTGTCCAGGTCGATGAACAGCACGCCGACGACGCTCCCGGACCGGTGGGCCTCCGCCAGGTCGAGCTCCAGGGCGTTGAGGATCCAGGCCCGGTTGTGCATGCCGGTCAACCGGTCATTGAAGGCGTGGAAGAGCAGTTCCTGCCGGGCGTCGTGCTCGGCGGTGACATCCTCGAGCTGGATGAGCAGCCGTTCGGGGGTGCCGGCGGAGGTGCGGATCAACGACGAGGACCGGCGAGCCCAGATGGTCACACCGTCGGCCCGCAGCAGGCGCAACTCCATCATCACGGCTGATCCGTCGTCGGCCAGCGACCGGGTGCGCGCCAGGTGCAGGCCCGGGCGGTCCTCCGGGTGCACCAGCTCGATGGAATCGATCCCGGTCAGCGACGCCTCGTCGCGCTGCAGCATCCGGCACAAAGCAGCGTTGACCACCTGGATGTGCCCGGTCGTGTCGCAGAGG
>Ga0247803_1000044_pt1 | contig 94834 bp, 102 predicted proteins | sample UWRJL014104B1_FD_180928 | JGI IMG/M metagenome (GOLD analysis project Ga0247803, IMG submission 180928) | Plant litter microbial communities from Arlington Agricultural Research Station in Wisconsin, United States - UWRJ-L014-104B-1 | ecosystem: Environmental > Terrestrial > Plant litter >... | reverse complement strand
CCGCGGCCCGCAGGGTGATCTCGTGCACCCGGGCGTAGTCGCGCAGGGCGGTGAAGGCCTCGGTCATGGTGCAGGAGCGCACCTGCGCGAGCACACCCTTGGCCTGCTCCACCAGGATCCGGGTGTCCAGCGCGAGGTGCAGCTGGGCGGCCACGACCTCTGGCTGGCGAAAACTGCGTTCGTGCAGGATGCCGACGGTCGCGACATCCGCCAATGCCTGGGCGAGCTGAGCGTCGCGTTCGCTGAGGGCGCCCGGCACCGTGCTGAGCAGGTTCATCGCTCCGATGACCTCGCCGTGTAGCCGGAGCGGGGTGGCGTGCGCCGCCCGAAAACCCTGTTCCAGCGCGGTGCGGCGGAACCGCGGCCACTGGTCGGAGTCCGTGGCGATGTCGGGAACGCTCACCACCGAACCGGTGTTGTAGCAGTCGATGCAGGGTCCGGCGCCGGCGGCGACGATCATGACCTCGACGGTTTCGGCCTCTTCGCTGGTGGAGGCCACCAGCTCGAGGATGCCGGTACCGTCGGCCAGAAGGATGCCGCCGGACTGCACATCGAGCAGCTGGGTGCAGGTGTGCACGAGGGTCGACAACAGGTCGACGACGTCGTAGTTCTCAACCAAAGTGCCGGCCACGCGCACAAAGGCGTCGTTGATTCTCTCTTCACGGGTGCTGTCAGCCGCGTGTTCAATGTCGTGCATATCTGCCTACTCTGGGAGCTCTGCGAAATTGAGGCGCCGGCTGACGACGGCGTGTGCAATCTCTTGGACGGTGTATCCGCTGGAAAAAGCGTAGGCCCGAATTCGTGAGAAAGCATCCGTTGCGCTGATATCCAGCTGGTCCAGCACCATTCCGGTGGCCTGGTGGATCTCTCGGCGCGATTCGATCGGTGCCTCGTGATCGGGGGATTCGTGCTCGGCGAGAAGGATGGCGCGGCGGAAGGCGGGCCCGGCAACGGCCCGGCACAGCGACGCACCGATCTCGGCGCCGCGCTCGTCGAGGCCGCCGGCGGTGCTGCGGTAGCACGTGACGGTGCCGGTGCACGCGGCTCCGAGCATCAGGGGAAAGGTGAAGATGGCGCCGACGGTCAGCTCCGCCGTGCTGCGCAGGAACGCCGGCCACTGGTCGGTCGCGACGAGATCCGGAACGGACACGAGCGCGGCGGTCGTGAAGGCGTCGAACGAGGGCCCCTCACCCAGGTCGAACTGCATCTCCTCCAACCGAGCCGCTGTGGCGTCGGTGGCGTGGATCAGGGTGGCGCGCCGGCCCTGATCGAATACCGAAATGGCCGCACCGGTGATGGGCAACAACTCCACGAACGGGGAGGCCAACCCGGCCGACGTGAGGGGCGTCCCCGAGATTTCACTCATCAGCACCACCTGCCGTGTTCCTGGTCATTTTCCTGGCGGGCATGTGTTTTTTTTCAGTCCCCACCTAACTCAACGTTAGTCCTGTGGGGCGCGGGACGACCAACCTGAGACGACCAGCCTGACCCGCTGCGACAACGGATGCCCGGGGCTACTGTCGTGGTGTCCGACCCGCAGTCGGCCGTTCCGCCGGCTCCCGTCACGAAAGGGTCCCGCCATGTCCCACGCCTTGCCGATTCCCGATGTGCCAGGTGCCGCTCGCGGCGGCCGGGTGGAAACGCCGGAGGAGCGCCTGGACCGCAACTGGAATGAGCTGCTGCAGGAGCTTCGGGTGATCCAGACCGGCACCCAGATTCTGACCGGCTTCCTGTTGGCCGCGGTGTTCCAGTCCCGGTTCGAGGACCTCGATGATTTTCAGCGCAACAGCTACCTGGTTTTGGTGGTCACCTCGGTGCTCACGACCCTGGTGGGCCTGGCGCCGGTGAGCCTGCACCGGGTGTTGTTCCGGCAGCACGCGAAGGGTCGCATCGTGCGTTACACCGACTACTTCGTGCAGGCCACCCTGGTGGGCGTTGCGATCACCGTGGCCGGCATCGGGCTGCTCATCTTCGACGTGGTGCTCGGCCGGGTGTGGGGTCTGGCGTTCGCGGTGCTGATCCTGGTCGCGGTCATCATGCTCTGGATCGTGGTGCCGCGCCTCATCCGGCGTTCCGGCTAAGTGCCGTTCACGTGCCGATCGCCGACGCCGTGACACCACCAAGCCTTGACGTGACACCATCGTGGTGTCATGATGGTGGCATGGAACTTGGACCGTACGTTAACGACTTGCAGCGCCAGCTGGTGGATGCGGCGGAGTACGGCGCGGAAGACACTCGCGCCGTCGCCGAGCGCCTCGCCGCCGGACTGGATGCCGCGGCGCGGCTCGTGCTCCTGGACGTGCTGTCGGCCGCGGTCGGCGAAATCACCCGCGACCTCGCCCCCGGCTCGGTCGACCTGCGGCTGCGCGGTCGCGAAGTCGAATTTGTCGTGACCTCGCCGAACGCCGAGCCGGACAGCGACGAGCGGGCCGCCGCATCCGTCGAGCTCGACGAGGTGAGCACCTCGCGCACGACGCTTCGCCTGCCGGATGCCCTCAAGGCGCGGGTCGACGAAGCGGCCGCCGCCGACGGCCTGTCGGTCAATACCTGGTTGGTGCGCGCGACCGCGGCCGCCCTGCAACCCAAACAACGCCGAACCGCGCAGCGCACCCTGCGCACCGGCGACAACTTCGCGGGCTGGGCGCGCTAACCCGCCGGCACTACAGACACACGGCACTCCAGCCACACAGCCCGCCGCACACTCCAGCCACGCGTATCCGCGGGGTCGGTCCGTTGTACCCAATTGCACAGCCCCGAAACTGCAGAGCCCGAAACTGCACAGCCCAGAGAGAGGGACGCATCAGCATGCCCACCTACAACACCCCCAGCCCGATCGATCTCGCCATCCACCTGCCGGTCGGCGCGATCGAGGTCATCGCCAGCGACCGGACCGACACCGTCGTGACCGTGTCACCCACCAGCCCGGCCAAGGCGGTCGACCGCCGTGGCGCCGAGGAGACCAAGGTGGACTTCGACGGCCAGCGACTCACGATCACCGCCCCGAAGCCCCGCTTCAGCATCATCGGCCCCAGCGAGTCGGTGGACATGCTCATCGAGCTGCCGACGGGATCGCGGCTGACGGCGGAGATCTCGTCGGGCAACGTGCGCACAACAGGACGCCTCGGCGCCACCCGGATCAAGTGCTCGAACGGTGCGGCCGAGGTCGACACCACCGGCGACCTCTGGCTGCGCGCCGGCAACGGCAACGCCACCCTCGGCGCCGCAGAGGGCGACATCGAAATCACCGCCGATCACGGACAGCTCCGCATCGGCACGGTCACCGGCGACGCGATCCTCAAGGCCTCACACGGCAACATCATGATCACAGAGGCCGGCGGCGACGTCGACGCGAAGCTCTCCTACGGCGACCTCGAGATCACCCGGGCGCTAGCCGCCGTCTCGGCGAAAACGGCGTACGGCAGCATCCAGCTGGCGGAAATCTCGAGCGGGTCGGTGCAGGTGGAGAGCGGCTTCGGCCAGATCAGCATCGGCGTGCGACCCGGCGTTCCGGCCTGGCTCGACCTGGCCTCCAAGAACGGGCGCCTGCGCAACGAACTCGCCGGGGACAGCGCCCCCGACCCGGCCGAACCGACCGTCGCGGTGCGTGCGCGCACCGCGTTCGGCGACATCAGCATCCACCGAGCGCGCTGAGCGCGCACCCGAACGAAGGGAAGAACATCATGACCACCGCGATTGCCGTGCAGGGTCTGCGCAAGTCCTACGGCAACAAGATCGTGCTCGACAACGTCGACCTCACCGTGAACGCCGGCACCGTGACCGCGCTGCTCGGCCCGAACGGTGCTGGCAAGACCACCACCGTGCACATCCTCTCCACCCTCGTGCGGCCCGATGCCGGCTCCCTCACCGTCGCCGGATGCGACGTGGTGCGTGACCCCGACGGCGTGCGGGCCGCGATCGGCCTCACCGGCCAGTTCTCCGCGGTCGACGGCCTGCTCACCGGCGAGGAAAACCTGCTGCTGATGGCCCGGCTCCGCCACCTCGGCGCCAAACGCGGCGCGGCGCGAGTGGCCGAGCTGCTCGAGCAGTTCGACCTCGTCGAGGCCGCCCGCAAGCCGCTCGCCACCTACTCCGGCGGCATGCGCCGTCGCCTCGACCTGGCGATGACCCTCGTGGCGGCGCCGAGCGTGATCTTCCTCGACGAACCGACAACGGGCCTCGACCCCCGCAGCCGCCACACCATGTGGGACATCGTGCGCGACCTGGTCGCGGAGGGCACCACTGTGCTGCTCACCACCCAGCACCTCGAGGAAGCGGACCAGCTCGCGGACCACATCGCGGTGCTCGACGGCGGCCGCATCGTCGCCGACGGCACGCCGGACGAGCTCAAGAGCCTTGTTCCCGGCGGCCACATCCGGCTTCGATTCGCGGATGCCGCGGCGCTCGAGACCGCTGCCCGGCTGCTCAACGGCTCTGCTGCTGACGGCTCCGCTGATGACAACGGTGCGCGTGACGACGCCGGGCTCACGCTCACCGTGCCGAGCGCCGGCGGCGTCGGCGCGTTGCGCGCGGTGCTGGACCGGCTCGACGCGGCCCACCTCGAGGTCGACGACCTCAGCATCCACACCCCCGACCTCGATGACGTGTTCTTCGCGCTGACCGGCGCCAAGACCGCACCCGGCCGGGCCGACACGAAAGGAACGAAGTCATGACCACCATCACTGCTCCGCGCCCGACCGCGCAGGGCACCCATCATCCGTCTTACGTCGTTGCCGACGCGATCACCATGCTGCGGCGCAACCTGCTGCACATGATCCGCTACCCGGGCCTGTCCGTGTTCACCATCGTGGGACCGGTGGTGATCCTGCTGATGTTCGTGTTCGTCTTCGGTGGCACCCTCGGCGCCGGCCTGCCCGGCGTGGACCCGGCCGGTGGCCGGGAGGCGTACCTCGCCTACGTGATGCCGGGCATCCTGGCAATCACCATCGCCGGAACCGCCGGCGGCACCGCCACGACGGTCTCGATGGACATGACCGAGGGGATCACCGCCAGGTTCCGCACCATGGCGATCTCCCGCGCGGCCGTGCTCGCCGGGCACGTGCTGGGCAACACCATCCAGGCGATCATCGCCGTGGCCCTGGTGCTCGCCGTGGGCGTGCTGATCGGCTTCCGCCCGACCGCCACCCCGATCGAGTGGCTGGCCACCTTCGGCCTGATCGCGTTGATCGCGTTCGCGATCACCTGGCTCGCCGTTGGCATGGGAATGCAGGCCAAGTCGGTCGAAACCGCGAGCAACCTGCCCCTCCTGCTGGTCTTGCTGCCGTTCCTGGGCAGCGGCTTCGTGCCGACCGAGTCGATGCCGGCCGGCCTGCAGTGGTTCGCGGAGTACCAGCCGTTCACGCCCATGGTCGAGACCCTGCGCGCGCTGTTGCTCGGCACCCCGCTCGACTGGAACGCGCTGCTCGCGCTCGGCTGGTCCGTGCTGATCACGATCATCGGCTACGCCTGGTCGATGGTCATCTACGAACGAAAGTCGGTGCGCGCCTAGCGGTTGGCGCTCACAGTTGGCGCAGGGTCAGCGCGCGAAGAAGCCGCGGTAGTACTCGTAGGTCCAACCCACGAGGGCGATCAGGCCAACGCCCACACCGATGATGGAGACCCAGAAGCCCACCGCGAGGCCGAGGAAGATCAGGCCCAGCGACGCGGCGAGGGTGATCGGCCACCAGCTGAACGGGCTGTAGAAGCCGGCTTCGGGGTCACCGTCGTCGATGTTGCCGTTGACGTTGTCCTCGGGGAGCTCCCCGCCCTGGGCGTTGCGCACCCGGCTGAGATAGAACGCGATGAACGAGGCCAGGACGCCGCAGAGTCCCAGGGCGATCGTGCCCACCCACTCGATCGGCGTGCCCGGGCCGCTGCTGGATGACGTTGCGAGCCCCTGCGAATTGAAGATCACGCTCCACACCGTGTAGCCGGCGGTCGAAACGAAGAAGAATCCGGCCAGAACCCAGAACAGGATGACGTTCGCTCTCATGGGCCCGAGTCCTTTCCACAGCCGTGCAGACCACAACGGGGGCCTGCACTGGGCACACTACGACCGCATCGGACGGAAAGCAGGGGGCTGACAAACGCCTGGTGACGTGTTAGCCCCGGCCTTCTGCATGTCGGTGCTTCTCGGTAGCTTTGCGGGCATGACTCCCACCGCGGATGCCGCCCTGCGCCCCGAACCGTTCGCACCCGTCACCTCGCCCGCCGCGATCGACGACCTCCGGGCACGGTTGCGCGCCACGCGGTGGCCGGATGCCCCGGCGGACTCCGGCTGGTCGCTCGGCACCGACGTCGCCTATCTCCGCGAGCTGGTCGCCTACTGGGCGGATGGCTTCGACTGGCCCGCGCAGGAGGCCGCGCTCAACCGGCTCCCGCGATTTCGGGCCGACGTCGGGGGACTCGGCATCCACTTCGTGCGCGCCCGCGCCGTCGCCCCGGCTCCCGCGGCTGCCCCGCCCGCGCCGGTGCTGCCGCTGGTGCTCAGCCACGGCTGGCCGGACTCGTTCTGGCGCTACTCCAAGGTGATCCCGCTGCTCACCGATCCGGGCGCGCACGGTGCCGATCCCGCCGACGCCTTCGACGTGGTGGTGCCCGATCTGCCCGGCTTCGGCTACTCCGACATCCCCACCGGCGCTCCGCTCAATTCCATCGACGTTGCCGGCCTGTGGGCCGAGCTGATGACCGGGCTCGGCTACGCCCGGTTCGGGGCGGCGGGCGGCGACCTGGGCAGTCACATCAGTCGCTACCTCGCGCTGGACCACCCGGACCGGGTCATGGCCGTGCACCGCACCGATGCGGGCGTGCCGCTCTACCGGGGCGACCCCGCCGACCTGGCCCCGGAGGAACGCGCCTGGCTGCAATCCGGCGTGGAGTGGGGAGCGGCGGAGGGCGCGTACGCGGCGATGCACCGAAGCAAACCGCAGACCGCTGCGGTGGGGCTCACCGATTCGCCGGCGGGGCTCGCCGCCTGGATCGTCGAGAAGCTCCGGGCCTGGAGCGACACCTCCGGCAACAGCGACAGCAACAGCTCCGGCAACCTCGAGAGCGCCTTCAGCAGGGACGAGATCCTCACCAACCTCTCCATCTACTGGTTCACCGGCACGATCGGCTCGTCCATGCGGATGTACGCCGCGAACGCCGCCATCCCGCCCGCCCAGCTCGCCCGGCGGGTGGAGGTGCCATCGGGGTTCTCGATCTTCCCGGCCGACCTGGTGCGCCCGCCCCTGGCCTGGCTCGAGCGCACCGCCAACGTGGTGCGAGCCACCGAGCCGGCCCGCGGCGGGCATTTCGCCGCATTCGAAGAACCCGAGCTCTACGCCCAGGAGCTGCGCGACTTCTTCCGCCCGTACCGGTCGGCAGCGGGCTGATTCGCCCGGGCGGCTAGGAGGGTTTGCTCAGGTGGTATCCGGAAAACTGGACATCCAGCCAATTTGAAGGGCCTCCTGTGAGCAATTTCCAGCGCATTCTGAACATGGCATCAAAAGCCCTCGACAAGTCGGGGAAACCCTCGACCAACGGCTCCGGCAATGCGGACTGGCGCGACGTCGTGCGCGCCGCGGCCGACAAGGTCACCGGCGACTCCCGACCGGCCACCGCCCAGCCGGCGCAGCCGGCATCCGCGGCCCGGCAGAGCCCGGCACCCTCCCGGTCGGCCGCGCCCGTGCGCCCCGCCAACCCGGAAGACGCGGCGGCCATCGCCCGCTACGACTACCTGCTGAAGACCGCGCAGCCCGAACAGCTCGAGCAGGTGCACCGGGACGCCTTCGCCCGGCTGACCCCAGCGCAGCGTGACCAGATCAATGCGAACCTGCGTGCCGAACTTCCGGCCAGCGAGCACCCGGCGTCCGCTGAGCCCGGCGACCTGGCGCGTGCCGCTGCCCGCGGCGAGGCGCACAACCCCGGTTTTCTGCGCGGACTGTTCGCCAAAACCAGCGGCAGCGGCCCGGCCGGCGCCCTCGCCGGTGTCGGGGTCGGCGCGGTAGCCGGCGCCGGACTGGGCGCGGCCGGCGGCTTGCTCGCCGCCGTGGCCGGAGGAGCCGTGCTCAGCAGTGTGGCCGCACCGATCCTCGAGCAGGCCGCCGGGCTCGGCGTGGACTTCGACAACCTGGCCGGCGGACTGGGTGACCTCACCGCGGGCGCCGAGGACTACGCCGGCGGTGTCGGCGACCAGCTGAGCGACCTCGGCTCGAACTTCGAAGCGCCCGCACTGTCCGATCTCGCCTCGAACTTCGAGATCCCGGGGCTGGGCGACCTCGGCCGTCTCTTCGGCCGGGAGAGCTGACCGACTGGAACCGTCGGCCGTCTTGTAGCCTGAGCGGATGATCAGAGCGGCGGCCGAAAACGTGCAGGGGACGGCGCACATCGTGGTGTGCGGGCCGGTGTCCTGGAACACTCTCGTCTACCTCGACCAGCTGCCGGAGCCGCGCCCGCATGTCACGTTCGCCCTGGAGGATTTCGAAACCGTCGGCGGCACCTCTGCCGGCAAGGCGCTGCATCTGACCGGGCTCGGCCACACGGTCGCCTGCCACACCGTGCTCGGCGACGACGTTGCCTCTGGCCGGGTGCGCGCCGTCTTGGAGGCGGCGGGAATCCGGGTGAGTGCGCCGGTGGTGCCGGGCGCCGGCGAGCGGCACCTGAACCTGATGACCCGGGCTGGGGAGCGGGTGTCCGTCTACCTGTCGGTGCCGACCTTCACCGAGCCGGACACGGCCGCATTCACCGCATCGACCCGCGGTGCCGCGGCCCTGGTGATGGACCTCTCGGAATCCTCCCGGGCGCTCCTCCCCACGGCGACGGCTGCGGGTGTGCCGATCTGGACCGACATCCATGATTACGACGGCCGGGCGGAATTCCACGAGTCCTTCATCCGGGCGGCCGACTACATCTTCATGAATGCCGACGGCATGAGCGACCCGACGGCCTTCATGCGCGCCCGGGTGGACGCCGGTGCCAGGGCCGTGATCTGCACCCTCGGTGCAGACGGGGCGATGGCTGCCGATGCCGACGGACTGCACCGTGTCAACGCCGTGCCGGTGCAGGTGCGGGACACGAACGGTGCCGGCGATGCGTTCTTCGCGGGTTTCCTCGACGCCACCCTGGCCGGCGCGTCCACCGCGGGCGCTGTCACCGCCGCCGCCACCCAGGCCACCGTTGCGCTGGGCACGAAACATCTGCACCCGGCGCTCGAGAAGCTACTTCCCTAGTCAGCTAGACAGTCAGTTAGACACTTCGGTGATGGCGGTCATGCCGCTCGAGATCACTTCTGCGAGAACGAATTCGGTTCGAGGCCGGCGATGCGGCGGGCGTGCTCCGCGACGACCTCGTCAGAGACCTCGTGGCCGCCGTCGGCGAAGCGTTGGCGCAATGCGGCCAGCACCTGGGCCTCGTCGTGGCCGGCCAGGTCCGCTTCCTGCTGCAGCAGGATGCCCGCCACCTTGTCGCTCTCGGTCGTGCTGTGCTGGGCCTGAATCGGTTCGTCCTGGGTGTCGCCGGGCATGCTGTCCTCCATTGGCAGGTACGCGTGGGGACCATTCTGCCCCACGCGACGTCTCGCAACCGGTGAATGTCTGATTAACCGACACCGCGTTAACGAACACAGCACCGACCCAGAAGGGCCGGTGCTGGGTCGTGTGGTGACGGTTAGCGGCGACGGCCGGTGAGGGCGCCGTAGATCACCAGAACGATGATCGATCCACCGATGGCCAGGAGCCAGGTCTGGATGGAGAAGAAGTCCTGCAGCGGTGCGTTGAAGAGCAGGCTGCCGAGGAACCCGCCGAGCAGCGCGCCGACGACGCCGAGCACGAGGGTGACCACCCAGCCGCCGCCGTTCTTGCCGGGGAGGATGAGCTTGGCGATGGCGCCGGCGAGGAGGCCGAGGAGGAGGAATCCGAAGAAGCCCATGAGTGTGTCTGCTTTCTGATTGTGGTGCTGGTGAGAGTGGTGCTGGTGGAGAGGAAAAGAAGGTCGGGGCTAAGCGGCGAGCGGCCCGCGCAGGTAGACCGGCCGGGGCATCCGCTTGAGGAAGGTGCGTGGCTGCGCCGGGACAGGTGCTGCCAAGTGGTGAGCAAGAGCAGCCTGGGCGTCCGGGATGCTGATGGCTTCGGCGACGACCTCGCCGGTGTTGTTGCGGACGCTGAAGTGCCCGTCGACGAACTCGATCATGCCGGCGTGCTCGCCGTTGGCCGCGGCAACCCACAGGTTGCTTTCGGGGTTGTACCAAGCGATGTCGATCGGGCGGGCATCCGTGCCCGGGCGGGTGCTGAGAAGCGTCATCACTGTCCCATTTATCATTACTGTCCCTTTTAGCTAGCTTGTCTATTAGTTCGTCTGTCTAGTAATAAATTACACGAAGCAAAGCTGAATGCAAATATGGCTCACCTTCCCTGGCTGAGAGGCTCCTGGCTGTCTGGGAGACATCTTGTTAGAGGAACTAGTATTTATAGATGGCTTATTCGGTGCAGGACGCGGGAACGCATTACTGGTACTCCGACGACGCCCAGCGCGAGCGGAGTGTGGCCGTTCTGGAGGCGATGCGAACGTACCGGGCCGCAGAATCCGCGATGCGGAGCAGGACCCAGCGGTCCATGGGACTCGGCGAGAACGACCTTCTCGCCCTGCGCTACCTGCTCACCGCCAAGCAGGATGGCCGCTCGGTTGGACCCAAGGAATTGACCGCCTATCTCGGAATCTCCAGCGCCTCGACGACCGTGCTGATCGATCGGCTGGAGCGAAGCGGGCAGGTGCGGCGAGAGCACAGCCCGTTCGACCGTCGCGCGCTGATCCTCGTCCCGACCGCCAGCACAGATGCCGAAATTCAGGCTGCGCTGGGTGACGTGCCTGCGCGCATGGTGGAGGTCGCGAACCGGCTGGACCCTGCCCAGGCCAAGGTCGTCATCGGCTTCCTCCAGAACATGCGAGCGGCTGTCGACGAGATCGACGCCCACCCGGACCCCGCTCACCAGACCCCCGCGGTTCCGCCTGCTCGATCGGCCCCAGCTCAGCCATAAACTTGGTTCATGGAGAACTTTCCTCACGAGCCGGAGGATCTGACGGGCCCGGTGAGTGCGCCACATGCCGACGACGTCATCGCAACGCTGTTGGACTACCGACTGGCCGAAGAAGCGATGCGCCGCCGCACCCGCGACTCAATGCGAATGGGTACGACAGACCTCCAGGCACTCCGCTTCCTCATCAAGGCCCAAGGGGAGGAACGAATCGTGTCGGGTCGCAACCTCGCCGACCACCTGGGCATGACGAGCGCATCCGTCACCGCCCTGCTGGACCGGTTGACCACGAGCGGGCACGTGCAGCGCACCCCGCACCCCACCAATCGGCGCAGCAATATGATCACCGCGACGCCGGGTTCCGACGACGAGGTGCGACAGACCCTCGGCGCGATGCATGCCCGGATGATCGACGCGGCCAAGTCGCTCAGCCCCGCGGATGCCGCTCTTGTGCAGCAGTTCCTCGAGTCGATGACGGCCGCCGTCGACAGTGTTGACCTGGTCGGGCCGGCAAACTAGTTCCCCCGTCGCGTAGCCTGAGCGGATGAACGCTGAGCGCCCGACCACCGTCCTGGCCGGCGGCAACATGAACGAGGTGAGCCGGGACGGCGACACCGTGCTGCGCACCGGCGGCCCCTGGACCCCCACCGTGCACGCCTACCTCAACTACCTCGCCCTGGCCGGCGTGACCTGGGCACCGCGACCGCTCGGCGTGGAGGGCGACCGCGAGCGGTTGACCTTCATCGACGGAGATGTGCCCGTGTACCCGCTGCCCGATTGGGTGTGGGCGGAGAGTGTGCTCACCGAGGGAGCCGGGTTCCTCCGCCAGTTGCACGACGCGAGCATCGGCTTCGGCTTGGACGACCGGATCTGGCAGTCGCGCACGAAGGTGCCCAGTGAGGTGATCTGTCACAACGACTTCGCCCCGCACAACCTTGCGTTCGCGGACGGGCACCTCATCGGCGCGATCGACTTCGACATGTGCTCACCCGGCCCACGTCTCTGGGACCTGGCGTACTTCGCCACCCGGGCGGTGCCGCTCACCGGGGTGACCCCGCCGAACGCGCCCGGGATGGAGCACGCCCGGCGGCGCACCCAGCTGATCCTGGACGCCTACGGGTCGGATGCGTCGTGGGCGGACGTGCTGAGGGTCGCCATCATTCGGCTGCACGACCTGGCCGACATGTCGAGGCTGAAAGCCGTGGAGTTGGGCAAGCCGCACCTGCTGGACGAAGCCGACGAGTACGCCCGCGACGCCGAGTTCCTCCGTATTTGGAACGGCTGACCTCTGCTGTGTCATGCTCAGACGAGCAGGTGCCGCTACGGCAGCCGCACATGAGGCTTTGCCAGGGGGAATCATGCGCACCACTCTCAAGCTGAGGCTCGAAGCCGGCCTCGTTGCGGTGTTGGTGCTTCTCGGTGGGGCGGGAATCGCGAACGCGGCCCCCGCCGATGAACGTGCCGCGGTGGTGAGCCTGACCAACCAGACCCGGGTGCAGGGCGGCGGCATCCCGCTCATCGAAAGCGGCGAGCTCAACACGATTGCGCAGGCCTGGGCCGACGAGATGGCCGTATCGGGCTACCGGCACAGTGACGCGACCTGGCGCTCGGACCGTATGGCGCCGGGCTGGGACACCCACGGTGAGAACATCGCCCAGGGCTACCCCGACGCCACCCAGGTCGTGGCGGCCTGGGTCGCGTCCGCCGGCCACTACCGGAACATCATGAACACGCAGTACACCCGCATCGGAGTGGGCTACAACCCCAGCCAGAACCTCTGGGTTCAGGTCTTCGCCGGCTACCCCGCCGACCGAACCGCGACCCCGGCCCCGGATCCCGCCGTGAACGCCGTCAAGCTGTACAAGGTCGGCTACGACTCGACGATCTTCGAGATTGTGCCCGGCGCGGCCGGCACTGAGAGCGCCGTTCCGTTGACCTATGCCAAGTGGCGTGACGTCTACAAACTCCGGGCGCCGGAGCCCGCATCCACCGACTTTGTGAAGTACCCGTGGTCGCCGACCGTGTACGCCGTCACATTCTGGCCGGGCGGCGAGGGCAAGTGGATGTGGACGCCGCTGACATTCCCGCAGTGGCAGACCGCCGGTCAACCCAGCCCGCGCACCGCCGGCTGGATCAAGGGCAGTTACTACTACCAGTGGGTAACCTCCGCGGAGATTTTCGTGGAAGGTGCCGACGGCGTCAACCACAAGCTCAGCTACCCGGAGTGGGCCGCCTCCGGTTTCCGCGCCCAGGAGCGGCGAGGCGATGAGGGCTATCTCAAACTGTCCTGGGCCCCCGAGTTCGCTCGTATGTTCAGCCTGAGCACCGGCGCCGGCCGTCCCATGGGTTACGACGAATGGCAGGCCGAAGCGTTCCCGACCCCCACGTCGGTGCAGCGGATGCCCGGGGACACGTTCTACTCCTACCGGGGCAGCTCCACAGTTTGGTACGCCGGCCCCGGTATGAACCGCCCCGTCACCCTGCAGGAATGGCAGGCCGCGGGTTCACCGGCCCCGACCGTTCGAGGCTGATCAACTACTCTGATGCCAGGGGGTGCTGCGCCGAATGAAAATGCGAACGTTCGGTCACGGCGGGCCCGCGTCCGGCTCTGACCGATTCCGAACGTGGTCGATGTGGGTCATGTGGCTGTTCCTAGGCGCTTATCTCGTGGGCCTGGCCCTGCCTGACGATGCGTACAGCCCGGTGGTTGATGGCTGGTTGGGCTCAATCACTCAGTTCGTGCCGGCATTCGTGTGTTTGATGGCACTACACCGCGCCAAATCCCGACGCTTGCAGGTCGGCCTGGCAGCCGCCGGCGTGACGTCCTTCGCGCTCGCGAATGGGTATTACATCGTGTCGCTCGCCGGTGCCAGGTCTCTGCCATTCCCCTCGTTCGCCGATATCGGTTATCTGCTTTTCTACCCACTGACACTGGCCGCGTTGGTGACCTTGGTCTATCGGCAGCTGTCGCGGTTGCCGTGGCCGGTCATCCTCGACAGTGCCATGGGAGCGCTGGGCTCGGCTGCGGTACTTGCGGTGCTGCTCAGCCCAGTTGTGGACTCGGCGCTGGAAGGCCCCGTGTCGATCGCGTCCGCCTTCGCCGTCGTCTATCCTCTTTTCGATCTGGTGTTGGTCGCTGCGATTGTCGGCATCGCCGCGACCCGCGGGCTGGTCGCCGGCCGACGGTGGGGGTATCTGGTAGTCGGCCTGATGGTGTTCACCGCGGCGGATGTGATCTACGCGTTGCGGGTCTCCAGCGGGGACTACGTGATCGGAACACCGCTCGACGCCGGCTGGGCGATGGGACTCACGTTGTTGGCCGTGTGGGTGGACGGGTCGGCACTCCGCGAGAAGGCTGTCCAACGAGAGTCTTCACACACCTGGGTGCTGGCGGTGCCGGCGCTGGCCACGGCGGCGGGCCTGGGCATCCTGGTCTTGAGCAGCCAGGTGTCAGTGTCGTGGCTGGCGGTGCTGTTGGCCAGTGCGGCGTTGATCATGGCGGCGGTGCGCACCCAGCTGGCCTTCCGGCAACTCGTGAGCATGGCGGACCTGCAGAACCAGGCGTTGACCGATGATCTGACCGGACTACCCAACCGGAGGGCCTTGTACGCCGAGGTGCCCGTGCGCCTGGCGGCGTCGGCGCAGCGGCCGAGCGCTCTGCTGCTGCTGGACCTGGACCGGTTCAAAGAAGTGAATGACAGCCTGGGCCACAATGTCGGTGACCGGCTCCTCGTGCAGGTCGGCCGGCGTCTCGCCGGGCAGCTCGGCGCCGACGATCTCCTCGCCCGGCTGGGCGGGGATGAGTTCGCACTTCTGCTCGACGATACCGGGCCGGAGCAGGCAGTGGCGATGGCTGTGACGCTGCGCGCCGCGCTGGCCGAGCCCTTCACACTGGAGGGCATTGCTCTGCAGGCGAATGTCAGCATCGGAATTGCGCTCTTTCCCGACCACGGCCTCGACGTCACTGGCCTGCTACGCAAGGCCGACATGGCCATGTACGCGGCAAAGTCGGCGCGTGCCGGTCACCAGATCTACGCCAGCACCAACGACAGCCGCGGCGATGAACGACTGCGCACCTTGCAGCAGTTGCGCGTTGCGCTCCATGAGGACGAGCTGATCCTGCACTACCAGCCGAAAGTCGACCTGGCCACCGGTGAGGTGCGCGGAGTCGAAGCCCTGGCACGCTGGAATCATCCCAGCAGGGGCCTTTTGTACCCCGACCAGTTCCTCACCTTGGTCGAGGAGGCCGGGTTGATGCACGACATGACCCAGGTCGTGCTCGGGAAAGCACTTGACCAGGCTGCAACGTGGCACCGCGCTGGTCGTCCGGTGACGGTCGCGGTCAACCTGTCGGCCAGCTCCCTCATCGACGCCAGTCTCCCCGCCCGAATCGACGCCATGATCGCCGCACGCGGCCTGACCGCCTCGGCTCTACTCCTGGAAATCACCGAGGACTTCCTGATGGCCGATCGTGACCGTGCCCACGGCATCCTGACGATGTTGCGCGCCAGCGGAATCCACATTGCCATCGACGACTTCGGAACCGGCTACAGCTCACTGTCGTACCTGCGCGACCTGCCCATCGATGAGCTCAAACTCGATCGATCGTTCGTGTTGCCCATGGCAGACAACACCCGCGCAGCCACCCTTGTGGCCTCCACTATTGCCCTGGCGCACGGCCTCGGCATGCGTATCGTTGCCGAAGGCGTGGAGGTGGAGGGCGCGTATGTCGACCTGGCCCGGCTGGGATGCGATCAAGCGCAGGGCTATTTCATCTCTCGCCCGCTTCCGGCCGCCGAACTGGACGCATGGTTCAGGCAGCACACCCCACATGCTGCCCCGCGCTCGGCGGCAGTGGTGACCGGCGAGTAGAACCCGGCACACCCTGCCCCAACACCTTCCGCCAGAACTGAAGGGTGGCCCCCGGATAGGGAATAGATGGCCCGTCGCTGCGTTGCATCAGGTAACTCAGCACCCGCGTCTACCGAAGGAGCTCGCCCATGACGGATACCAACGTATGCACGATCGCCGATGTGACGAGCACTGCCGAGTTGAGCCTGCCGGAGGAACTCCAGTTGGCCCTGCCCGACATGTCCGGCCAGCTCCGCTTCGGCTCGATGGACATCGCGGTCGCCGCGCTCATCGACCTGGCCTTCCGGGGGCGCCTCGTCGCCACGAAGTCCCGTTTCGGCCCGGCGTCCAACGCGAAACTCACCCTGATGGATGCGTCCCCGACCGGTAACGGGCCCCTCGATGCGGTTCTGCAGGCGTTCGCCCTGCGCGGCAAGCCGTGGAAGATCTACCCCGCCGTCACCGCCCTGTGGGCCGTGGTGTCGGAGGCGACCACCGCTAGTCTGGTCGCCCGGGGAGCGCTCGGCACCCATGGCACCATGCGAGATCGAGGCAGCCACCTCGAGCCCCTCGATCTGGCCCTCCGGGAGGAATCCCTGGCGCGCCTCGACCGCGCGCCGGCATCCGAAGACCCGCGGGCCACAGTGCTGCTGGACATCCGGCACCACTCGGCTTGGGGCTGGACCGCCAAACTCGGCCAGACGAAACCGCCGATCCTCGCCGACTACCCCGAGAACGTCGGCATCACCGCCCGCGGCGCCCTGAGCGCGCTGTACATCGCCACCGGCTCCGCGGTCTGATCCGCGGGCCAGGTTTCTGGCCAAGCGCTGAAAATGCGCACGGCGTTCCCCGGGTGGCTTCGAGGTGCAACTAGGTTCGAACAATGGCTGTACACCGTAAAACCCTGGTAATTTTCGGCGCGGGCGGAGACCTGAGCACCCGACTGCTTCTCCCCGGGCTCGGGCAGCTTCTCGCTGCTGACCGGGACATCGAGCTTGAACTCATCGGAGCGAGTAACGCGACGATCTCTGCGGAGGCGTGGCAGGCCCTGCTCCGCACCGCCTTCGCCAAGGGCGGGGCCGACGCGGATGCCACCGAACCGGTCGTTGCCCGCAGCCGCTACTTTGTCGCCGATGCCACCGACGCCGACGATCTGCGCCGGGTCCTCGGCGAGTGTGAGACCCCGCCGGCCCTGTACTTCGCGCTTCCGCCGGCCGTGACCGAGGCCAGTTGCCGGGCCCTGGACACCATCGAGCTCCCCGAGGGCACCTCGCTCGCCCTGGAGAAGCCGTTCGGCACCGACCTGGCCAGCGCTGTTGCCCTCAATCGCCTCGTCTCGCGCCTCGTACCCGAGTCGCGGGTCCACCGCGTGGACCACTTCCTCGGCAAGTCCACGGTGCTGAACCTGCTCGGCCTTCGCTTCGCGAACCGGATCTTCGAGCAGAACTGGAACGCCGACAACGTCGAGAAGATCGAGATCCACTACGACGAAAAACTCGGCCTGGAAAGTCGCGCCGGGTACTACGACAAGGCTGGCGCGCTCGTCGACATGATCCAAAGCCATCTGCTGCTGGTTCTTGCCCTGGCCACCATGGAACCGCCGTCGACCCTCGACTCCGACGACCTGCGCGGAGCGATGGCCCAAGCGTTGCGCGCGACCCACCTGTGGCCAGGCGAGCCGCACCTGGTCGCTCGCCGTGCGCGCTACACGGCCGGCACCATTGACGGGCGTGACCTGCCCGCCTACGCGGATGAGAAGGGCGTCGACCCGGCACTCGAGACCGAGACGCTCGCGGAAATCACCCTCGCCGTCGACAACTGGCGGTGGGCCGGGGTTCCGATCGTGCTGCGCTCGGGGAAGGCCCTCGACGACACCCGCAAGGACATCGTCGTCACCTTCAAACCCGTGCCGCACCTGCCGATCGGGCTCACCGGCCCCACCGCACCCACCAAGCTGCACATCGCCCTGGACCCCAACGGGATGAAGCTCGACATCAACGTGAACGGTGAGGGCGACCCCTTCACCCTCGAAACAGTCTCGCTCGAGACTGAGCTCGGTGCCGGAGCGCTGGACGCCTACGGCGAGGTTCTCGCGGGCATCCTCACCAGCGACCCGTCGATCTCAGTGCGCGGGGATGTCGCCGAGGAATGCTGGCGGATCATCACCCCGATCCTCGAGGCGTGGAAGAAGGGTGTCGTGCCGCTGGACGAGTACCCGGCGGGCAGTGCGGGCCCGGCTAACTGGCACTCTCTCGTGCAGGATCAGGCAACTCAAGGGCTGCCTCTACGAGGTGCGTGATATCGACCGAGATTGTTCGTGATTCTGTCAACAGTGTCTCCAAGGATCAGTTGGACGAGTGGTTTCTCACTGATATGTCCGGGAGGTTCTCAAAGGTTCAGATTTGCGCTGATGGGTTTGCACATCACCCCTCCGGCTGGCCCCCTATTCGGGGCGCATGTGGATTGCGCCATTGGTTGACCGCCTAGTCTGAGAAGAGTCCGGGGGGAGGGCTTGTGAACGGCGACGCTGTACCGGATGCTTCGCTGTGGCTTGAAGCGGTGGCGGGCACGGAGAGTGCGTTTGCTGTCCTTTTCGATCGGCATCGAGCCCGGATATTCCGGAAGGCCTATTCCCGGCTTCGTAACGTGCATGACGCGGAGGATGTGGTCGCCATGGTCTTCTTGGAAGCCTGGCGATCCCGCGAGAAAGTGCGAATCGTGGATGGTTCGCTGTTGCCATGGCTGCTCTCGGTCACGACGTACCTCACTCTGAACAGTGACCGTGCCGCTCGGCGCTATCGCCGGCTTCTCGCCAAGCTTCCAATTGCCCCTCCAGCTGATCCGGTTCCCGACGTCGACAACCGGCTAGACCTGCAAGAGCGAGCCAACATGCTCACGCAGGCGCTGCGCCGGCTAAGCGCAGTCGAGCGGACTGTCGTGGACCTGTGCCTAGTAGAGGAGCTCTCGATGGCTACAGTCGCCGGGGTGCTTGACGTGCCAATCGGGACAGTAAAGTCACGATTGAACGGCGCGCGCAGAAAACTCCGAACCTATCTGGGTGAGTCGGACATAACAGTACGTAGGGCCGGCGAATTGAGCTCAGAAGGGATATCAGGATGAACTCCGTTGAGCCCGAGATGACCCCTGAGAGAACCGACGCGATTCGTGGGCTTCTTCTGCACACTCTCCGGAGCGAACCCGCTCGTCGAATCCAACGTCAACGTCGCCGGATCGTGGTCTCGGTCGCTGGTTTCTTCCTGGTCGCGGGCGTTGCCACCACCGGTGCCACGGTCCTGCTGCAGGAAAAGAGCGTGGAGAACACGGCAATCGTTCATTGCTACAGCTCAACGAGCGCGGACGCTGATGGCACCTACCCTGGGTCGTCAGCGACGATCGCGGACAGCAACGGACGCGGTCAAGCCCGGGACGCTCTCACGCTCTGCACGGCCATGTGGGAACAGGGAGTGCTCGCGGACGGCTTCGAACCCACCACGCCAGCCAATGAGCCCGGTGTGGTTCCGGAGCTGCAGGTGTGTGTGATGCGTGATGGGAGTGCGGCCGTTGTACCCGGTGAATCGGCAAACGTTTGCCAGATAGTCGGGCTCGCACCCCTGGTGGGGTAACCCGCTATCCGAATGTTCCATTCGGGCGGAAGACCAACGACCTCACATTGTCATTCCAGCTCCCAAGACTGGCGCAATAGGGTGTGCAATTCAGCCGGGATCCTCCATAGCTCACCGCCGTATAGAGAGTCACCCAGCACCCGTTCTGGCCAGTGGCGGAGCTAATGCTGTTTGTCCAACCGGACTCCAACGAAGAGAATCCAAAGACTGAACCGGCGCATCCATTGGCCCCCCACAGCGTCAGACTGGAACCGGTTCGGTTCGTGTCCTGATACACCGTCCCGACGATTGTTGATGCGTTGGCGCCGCGCGCAGCCCAGCCCTGCGGCTGGATGCTCTCGAGATACGCTGCGACTTCGCCCTCGGTGCCGAAACAGACAGGATCGTCCGGAGGAGTCGGCTCCTCGAGCGGTGTGACCTCTGCCGCGCAGTGCACCTCAGCCCCGCTGGGCATCGGCTGCGCTATCGCAATCGGGACCGGCCCGATCGATAGCGCGCCCATTACGAACAACACCGCGATGGTCCCTTTCATACTCAATGTGCCCATGGGGGCTCCTTTCCGGGAAAGGGGTAGTTCCCCCTTCAGAACGAGATGTCCGGAAAAGGGCGAAAGTTCATTTGACGCACCGGGGATACGAGCCGCGCCCATCACCGGGACCACCTAGTCGGCACGCTGCAGGCTGCGCCCGTACGTGCACTACGCGGCCACCCGCCGGAAACTGAAGCTGGTGTCGTCGGCACCGTGCTCGGGGGGCGGTGGTCCAGTCAGGTCCTTGCGAGCACTGCAGGACGCCGTGGTAGTCGTTGAATCGATAGAAAGCCAAAGAGCGCCAGAAACTACAAAAAGAGTGCCGTCAGATCTGAGGGTGGCGACCAAACTGTCCCGTCCCGTCGCCACCCTCCCCTGCTAGTGAGGATGCGTTCCGGGCCGGTTTGGCGAAGAGCTTCCGTTCCCCGCCCTCCGATAACGGCTGTCCGTGATCAGCATGACCGTCACCCACACCAGGATCGGAAAGGCCGAGGCGGGACCAGCCCATGCCGGATTGCCGGAGTTGCTGATGTAGATCACGTTCAGCACGATCAGCCACACAACAGACCCCAGGAAGAGGGCGAGACGGAGAGGCGAGAACAGAACGGAGAGTCGTCGTTTCAAAGAGTGACGATATTCGGTGTTGGTCATCTGCATGTGCCTCCCGAATATGTGCCGAACCAGGGAACCCACCCGCCGGGGCCCACAACGAATGTATAGGTGGCGAACGGCTCGAGACACCGTTTCGGGCTGGAGTTTTGAGCGACCCCGGCAGTGTAGACAGCAGAGCCGGCGAGTGCAAGACAGGCTGCTCCGAGCGCAGCCCCTCCGCCAGGGCCACCGATGGCGGCGCCCGCAGCGATGCACACTGCTGTGGAACCGGTCGCACCCCAACCGCCGTTGGCGATCGTTGCGGTCTCGGCACGATTCCACCGAACCCGGATCTGGTTCCATGCCGTGGTTGTCCACTGAGGATCCGCGACCACGGGGAAGCTTGTCGCCGCACTGGTTTCCACATGCTGGACAAGTGAATCATCGGTGACTTCGTAGTGGCTCTGAACAGGTAGGCCAGCGGCGTCCACCGCCCATGCCGGTTCCACGTATCCGATGACGACGGTCACCGTTGCCGCCGTCCCCTCGGCGTCGACCTCAACTGTCTGAGACAGATTCACCCGCCCATCATTGTCGAGTTCCGCGGTCACTCCCTCCGGAAGGGCATATTCGAAGGATCGCTCCGTCGTCGACTCATCGAGAACGGTGGAGATACGAACTCCGTCAGCGAGCGGCTTCACCGATACGTCTGGTCCGCCGACGATGTTTTGCATAAACCATCGAAACTACTTCCCATTCTCTCTGGGCGCGGGAGACCGGCTGAATGCGTGTGTCAGCAGCTTGTCAACCCTCACCTTGTGTACGAGCGAACGCCCGTAAAAGGTAATGTCCGGAACGCCGAAAAGGGTTCACGGCAAAGCCGCCGACCCTCTCCCGCAAAGAATCGATTCCGCATGGTCTTCTTGGAAGCGTGGGCGATCCCGAGAAAAAGTGCGAATAGTCGATGGTTCGCGAAGTGGGATGAACCTTTTCCTGCGGACAGGACATCCCCTGGTAGCGACCGATCTACGGCCGCCACGGCATCAACCGCGAGGGGACGCTCAGCAACAGGGGATCACGGCGGTCATGAACTCATGCCCGCCGTGAGAGTTCACAACACAAGGGGAAAAAATCATCCTGATGAGGGTGTGGGGTCGGACCCGTTCGACCCCACACCCTCATCGTGGAACAGCTCCTCGATGGTCGTGCCGAACACCCTGGCCAGGCGGAATGCAAGGGGAAGACTGGGATTGTATTTCCCGCGCTCCAGCGCAATGACTGTCTGCCGGGAGACAGACAGCAGGGAGGCTAGGTCTTCTTGGGACCAGCCGGCCGACCTACGAGATTCAGCTATGTGATTCTTCATCGCCTGCCCCCGTGAGCACCTGTCTCTTCTCCAACTGGTACCTCACCCAGAACGACAGGATGAGCAGCACGATGGCGCTGACTATCACCACGAGAGCGAAGGACGAAGCGCCCGACACTGCAATCGCCGCAAGGGCAAGCACCATGATGACCAAGGCATCGATATACGCCGCTGACTGAGCCCTCAGCGCCAGTTCTTTTTCGACGCTTCCTTCCGAATGAGCCAAGGTCCGATTGTGGTGAGCTCGCTTGACGAGCTGCAACGAGATGAGCAGTCCAACAATCAAGACTGCGACCAATACGCGAGCGAGCAGCTCCTCTGTTGGCCCAGCAGCGTTTGCCCAAGCGAGGAGCGCTGCCATGGCAGCGATGCCCGCAACCAGGATTCCCGCAATCTGCTTCTTCATGTGGTACTCCTTCGTCACCACCGCATCGAACGATGTAAACCAACCTTTACATTGCAGCGGAGTCAATGTCAAGGTTGCTTTACTTCGCGCGGGATGACGCTGGGCTGTGGCCGAAGGGCCGGAGTGCAGGGCGGTGGGGGCGCATCTATTGGAGCGGATGACGGGAATCGAACCCGCGCTATCAGCTTGGGAAGCTGAAGTTCTACCATTGAACTACATCCGCGCGTCCAGGCCGCCGAAGCCGCACTGGAACCGTGCCAGCCTATCAAGACTTGCGCCGATAGGCTGGCAGCGTGCTTCTCTCGGATCGTGACATCAAGGCCCAGATCGACGCGGAACGTATTGCGCTCGCCCCCTACGACCCGGACATGATCCAGCCGTCGAGCATCGACGTGCGGCTGGACCGGTTCTTCCGGCTGTTCGACAACCACAAGTACCCGTTCATCGACCCCGCCGAAGACCAGCCCGAACTGACCCGGCTGATCGAGGCCAAGGGCGACGAGCCGTTCATCCTGCACCCCGGCGAATTTGTGCTCGGCGCCACGTTCGAGGCCGTCACCCTGCCCGACGATGTGGCCGCCCGGCTCGAGGGCAAGAGCTCGCTGGGCCGGTTGGGCCTGCTCACCCACTCCACCGCCGGGTTCATCGACCCGGGCTTCACCGGGCACGTCACCCTGGAGCTGAGCAACGTGGCCACCCTGCCGATCAAGCTCTGGCCGGGCATGAAGATCGGCCAGCTCTGCTTCTTCCAGCTCAGCTCGTCGGCCGAGAACCCCTACGGCTCGGCCGCATACAGCTCCCGCTACCAGGGTCAGCGCGGCCCCACCGCCTCGCGCTCGCACCTGAACTTTCACCGCACCGACACAACCGCAACGGATGCCGGCAGCCTCGGCAACTGACCCACCCGCGAGCTGAGAGAAAAGCCCCTTCGGAGCGCGTTTTTCGGTGCTTTTCTCACGGTTCGCGAGATGTGGAACACCACGTTCACGCGCGCGTTACGCGCGCCCGGTAAAATCAGGGCATGACCACCTCAGAGTCCCGCTTTGCCGAGGCGCTGATCGCCGCCGAACCCACCCCGGAGTACCCCGGACGCATGCGCCGGTTCGGCCAGCTCGTGGGCACCTGGGCGGCGCACGGCAGCCGGCTCGACGAGGCCACGGGGGAGTGGGCCGAACGCGACTTCACCTGGATCGTGCAGTTCATCCTCGACGGGCGCGCGGTGCAAGACGTGGAGGTCGTGCCCAGCGACACGCATCCGTCGGGCTTTGAGACCATCGCCACCGCCGTGCGGGTCTACGACCAGTTGGCCGGCGCCTGGCGGGTGAGCTACTTCGCCCCCACGATCGGCGAATACTGCCACCTGATCGCCACCCCGTACCGCAACGGGCTGCGCCAGGATGGCACCGGCACCGACGGCCGCCCGGTGCGCTGGAACTTCACCTCGATCACCGAGGACGGCTACACCTGGGAAGGCTGGGTGAGCGACGACGAGGGCACCACCTGGCACCTCGTGGAGCACAACGAAGCCGTGCGGGTGCACTGACTTTCGCAACACGCCGAGGCGGCTGAGATGCACAAATGTGCACCCGAAGCCGGGGCCGAATCGTCTGGCGTCTTTCCGGCCATCCGCCCGACTCGACCACTACATGTAGCGGCACTAGGGACCAAAGCCACCTAAATGTAGTGATTTCAGGGCTGCGCCGTCCCTATGCTGAAGGCGTGAATCCAAGCATCAGCGCCCCGGCCCAGACCCCCGCCACCCGCGACGACGTCGTCGACCAGACCACGCCGGCGCCGGCTCCGCTCGCCATCCAGGTTGTCAAACGCGACGGCCGCCGGGTGGACTTCGACGACACGAAGGTTTACGAGGCCCTGGTCAAGGCGGCGGTGGAGATCCACACGGAGGTGACGCCGCTGGTGCACCGGGCGATCGTCGACATCGTCGCCGCGGTGAACCGGGAGATCGCCGGCCGGTTCAATACCGACATCAAGATCTACGAGGTGCAGAGCATCGTGGAGCACGCGCTGCTCGAAAGCCACGAATACGACATCGCCGAGAAGTACATCGGCTACCGCACCCAGCGCGACTTCGCCCGCAGCAAGTCCACCGACATCAACCACTCGATCATCAACCTGCTGAGCAAAGACTCCACAGTGGTGAACGAGAACGCCAACAAAGACAGTGACGTCTTCAATACCCAGCGCGACCTCACCGCCGGCGCGGTGGGCAAGGCCATCGGCCACAAGATGCTGCCGCCGCACGTGTCCAACGCGCACCAGAAGGGCGACATCCACTTTCACGACCTGGACTACAGCCCCTACGCGCCGATGACCAACTGCTGCCTGATCGACTTCGCCGGCATGCTCAGCCGGGGTTTCCGCATCGGCAACGCCGACGTGGAGCCGCCCCGCTCCATCCAGACCGCCACCGCGCAGATCTCGCAGATCATCGCCAACGTGGCGTCCAGCCAGTACGGCGGATGCTCCGCCAACCGCACCGACGAACTCCTGGCCCCCTACGCCCGCGCCAATTTCGCCAAGCACCTCGCCGATGCCGAACGGTGGATCGCCGACGAGACCCAGCACCGCGCGTACGCGGAGGAGAAGACCCGCAAGGACATCTACGACGCGATGCAGAGCCTCGAGTACGAGATCAACACCCTGTTCACGTCGAACGGGCAGACCCCGTTCGTGTCGCTGGGCTTCGGCCTGGGCACCGACTGGTTCGAGCGGGAGATCCAGCGGGCGATCCTGCAGATCCGCATCGACGGCCTCGGCAGCGAGAAGCGCACCGCGATCTTCCCCAAGCTGATCTTCACGCTCAAGCGTGACCTCAACCTCGCCGAGGGCGACCCGAACTACGACATCAAGCAGCTCGCGCTGGAGTGCTCGACCAAGCGGATGTACCCGGACGTGCTCAGCTACGACAAGCTCATCGAGATCACCGGCAGCTTCAAGGTGCCGATGGGCTGCCGCTCGTTCCTGCAGGGCTGGACCGACGCCGACGGCAACGACGTCTCCGAGGGCCGGATGAACCTGGGCGTGGTGACGGTGAACCTGCCGCGCATCGCGCTGGAGGCCGCCGGCGACCAGGCGAAATTCTGGAGCATCCTCGAGGAACGCCTCGTCATCACCCGCGACGCCCTCGTCTATCGCATCGAACGATGCAAGCAGGCGACCCCCGCCAACGCACCGATCCTCTACGTCTACGGCGCGTTCGGCCAGCAACTGGCCCGCACCGATTCGGTCGACACCCTCTTCAAGGACGGCCGCTCCACGGTATCGCTGGGCTACATCGGCCTCTACGAGGTGGCCGCGGCGTTCTTCGGCGGCGCGTGGGAGGGCGACGCCGAGGCGAAGGCCTTCACCCTCGACATCCTCAAGACCCTCGACGCGCACACCAAGGCGTGGAGCGCCGAGTACGGCTACCAGTTCAGCGTCTACTCGACCCCGAGCGAGAGCCTCACCGACCGGTTCTCCCGCCTCGACAAGGTCAAGTTCGGTTCGGTGGAGAACATCACCGACAAGGATTACTACACGAACAGCTTCCACTACGACGTGCGCAAGAACCCGACCCCGTTCGAAAAGCTCGACTTCGAAAAGGACTACCCGGTGTTCTCCTCCGGCGGGTTCATCCACTACTGCGAGTACCCGGTGCTGCAGCAGAACCCCAAGGCGCTCGAAGCGGTCTGGGACTACGCCTACGACCGGGTGGGCTACCTGGGCACCAACACGCCCATCGACCGCTGCTACAAGTGCGACTTCGCCGGCGACTTCACCCCCACCGACCGCGGTTTCGCCTGCCCCGATTGCGGCAACGACGACCCGGCCAGCTGCGACGTGGTCAAGCGCACCTGCGGCTACCTCGGTAACCCGCAGGCCCGCCCGATGGTGCACGGCCGTCACCAGGAGATCGTTTCCCGGGTCAAGCACATGGCCGGCGCGACCGGCAGCAGCGGCTCGCTCTAGGATGCGTCATCCGGCGCCGGGGGAGTGGCTCTCCGACAAGCTCAGCCAGGGCTTCGTCGGCGATTACAAGCCGTTCATGTTCGTCGACGGTGAGGGTGTGCGCTGCAGCCTCTACGTGAGCGGATGCCTGTTCGCTTGCGAGGGCTGCTTCAACCGGGCCACCTGGAACTTCCGGTACGGCACTCCGTACACCGCCGAGCTGGAGGACCGGATCCTTGCCGACCTGGCCCAACCGTATGTGCAGGGCCTCACTCTGCTCGGCGGCGAACCCTTCGTGAACACCGGGGTGTGCCTGTCTTTGGTGCGCCGGGTGCGTGCGAAGCTCGGCGCGAAGAAGGACATCTGGTCGTGGACCGGCTACATTTTCGAGGAGTTGTTGCTCGACAGCCCCGACAAGCTCGAGCTGCTCGGCCTGATCGACGTACTCGTCGACGGCCCGTTCGACGAGGCCCTCAAAGACCTGCGGCTGCAGTTTCGCGGCAGCAGCAACCAGCGCATCATCGACGTGCAGAAGTCCCTGGCCACCGGCCAGACCGTGCTCTGGGCCGCCCGGGTCGACGCCACCCAGAGCTACGAGCAGCTGGAGAAGCAGGCCCTGATCTAGCGGTTGTGCGCGCTGGGCGCCGGCCGTGCGCCGCGCTTGTGCTGGCGGCGGGCTTGGCCCTATTTTCTTTGTTGAGCCTGCGCATCCGCCGGCCACGGACGAGGGGTGAACAGGTGCCAGAGCAAAGAGCCGTGTCGCGGTGGAAATCGTTCTGGGACCGCGGAGGGTGGTGGCGAGCGGTGCTGCTCGCCGCCGTGTATTTCGTTCTGTACGAACTTGGGTCGCTCCTGTTCGCGCCCCTGGCCGGATCGATCACCGACCCGACGTCCGCGGCGGCGATCGTCGTCTACTACGTGTTGCCGATCCTCCTGGGCTGCGTTCTTCTTGTGCTGTTCGCGGTATCGGTCGGATGGCTGCCCACCCTGTTCCACCGCCAGCCGATCCGCGGACGCGGCTGGATGTGGATCGCCGTGGTCGTCGTGCTCGGGTTCAACATTCTGCGGTTCGCGACCATCGACTACGGTGAGGCCGGGTTGGACGTCGTGGCGTCCTGGCTGCTGGCGGGGTTGTTCATCGGGTTCGCCGAAGAGGTGCTCACCCGCGGTTTCGTGGTGAACCTGTTGCGCACAGCCGGCTACCGCGAGGTCGCCGTCGCGGCCATCTCCGCAGCGATCTTCGCCGGGCTGCACGCCGGAAACCTGCTGTCGGGCCAACCCCTGCTCACCACCGCGCTTCAGCTGGTCTACACGTTCGCTTTCGGTGTCTGCATGTACCTTGCTCTGCGGGTGACCGGTACCCTGGTCGCGCCGATTCTGCTGCACGCCAGCACCGATCCCAGCATCTTCCTGCAGGGCCTGTACCCCGTTGACGGCCCGCTCGCCGCGATCGCGGGAGCCGGGAACATCGCCGTCATCCTGACCGGCCTGATCCTCCTCATCTTCACTCGCGGTCGAGTCGCGGCAACGCCCCTCGATCGTGACAGGACCGGACTGAGCACACCTGGGAGCACGCTCCGATAGGTTGTGCTGGTCAGGTACGCAACGAGTCGGGGGCGGGAATGCAGATGAGGTCCAGGGCGGTCATCGTGTTGTCGGTGCTGATCACGGCGGCTCTTGCCGGATGCGCAGCACCGGCCGCTGAACTCGACAACGACGAATGGGCGTGTGTGCACTTCGCCGCGGTGAACGAGAAGTTGGCCATCAACTACCTCGACACCAGCGTTGAGGCCGCGAACAAGTGGGACGACACGCGAGCGGCCCTGGACGAGACGGAGGAGATGGCCAGCGGTGATCTCCCCGAGCTGATCGGGCAGGCTCACGAGGCACTTCCGGCTTCTCCGATCGGGGATGTCACCGAGTTCAACCGTGTCGTCACCGAGATCGACGCCGCGTGTGAGTTGCCCGGCGACGGCTTCGACATCCGCCAGCTGCTGCCTTAAGGAGACCTTGCCTAGGTCAATCGTTCTGACAGGTGCACGCGGACGTCATCCCCGACCTCTTTGCCGAGCTTGGTGCGCAGCTTCGCGCTGATTGAGAGCATGTGGCCGCCCGATCCGGTGGGCATCAGGCCGGCCGTGACCGGCTCGTCATCCACCTGTGCCACCACCCGGACCGCCTTGCCGGTGCCGAACAGCTCCACCGAGCCGGGGACCTCGACACATGACCACATCTCGCCCTTCACCATCACCCCGATGGGAGCGGTGAAGGAAAACTGCATCGGGCCGGTACCTGTGCTCACGAGACTCTCCAATCGACGACCTGCGCTGATAGCTTCCGACATTACGGCGTGCCGCGGCGTGGGCGAGTTCGTAAAGGCGGAGGAATTCGGGAAACGCCGCGTGGGCAGCCCGGAAACACGGCGTGTTGCGAAAATCTCCGCCTTGAGTGACCGGCTCGCTTCAGTGACCGCTACTTAGGCGGGCAGCTGCCTGGCGTAGGCGGCCACGATCGTGCGCTCGGACTGCAGCAGGTAGTCCTCGAGAACGGATGCGGCGCCCGCCGAGTCGCCGGCGAGGTAGAGCTCGAGCACGGCCACGTTGCGGTCCACGTAGGGCCGGTGCAGGTAGTCCGGGTCGTCGAGCAGGCCGAAGGCCAGGCGCAGCTCGGCGGAGATGTTGGCGTAGAGCCGGTCGAGGTGGTCGCTGTCGGCGAGGGCCACGATCGCGGAGTGGAACTCCATGTTGGCGGTGCCAACAGCGATCCAGTCGTCGCTCTCGCGGCTGGCGAGGGCGGATTCCACGGCGCCGCGCATCCGCCGGCTGGCGGGATGCCGGGCCGGCGCCGTGCGGAGCGCCTGGCACTCGATCATCCGGCGCACCCGATAGATGTCGATGATCGAGGCCAGTGACGGCACGGCCACGAACACGCCGGCATGAGGTTTATGCACCAGCAGGCGCTCGTGGGTGAGCATCCGAAACGCTTCGCGCAGGGTGTTGCGGGAGACGCCGAGCCGCTCACTCACGGCGGTCTCCGACAGGCGTTGGCCCGGCACCAGGTCTCCGGCGATCAGCATCCGGCGCAGCCTCACGGCGGCCTGATCGGCGCGCGAGTTGCTGTCTTCCGCTTCGTCGAGTTGGGCCACGTCGACACTCTACCCAAGGCGACCCCGCCCGCGGCAGCAACGCCCGCATCCTCGTTCACCGAAACATGACTGAAACACACTGTTTACTCGATTGATTGTTCAACAATCGCTAACCTGTCGTTCACGCGCCTAGGCTCGTTGCGTGGGGTACCGGTCCCCGCGAGTAGAAGTACACCCGCTGAATCCTTCCCCCCGACGAAATGGATGTGCCTAAGTGACCGACCCCACCAAGACCACCGCAGCCGCGGACTCCGCCGCGCAGAACACCGAGCAGCCCAGCGTTCGCAGCATCGCCAAGAGCCGCCGCACTGCCCTGATCGGCGCCCTGTTCCTGATGGCCACCTCGGCGATCGGCCCCGGCTTCATCACCCAGACCGCCACGTTCACCGCGCAGATGGGGGCGGCGTTCGCGTTCGGCATCCTCGCCTCGATCCTGATCGACTTCGCCGTGCAGCTGAACATCTGGCGCATGATCACGGTCAGCGGCAAGCGCGCGCCGGAACTGGCCAACCTCGCCATCCCCGGCAGCGGGTTTGTGCTCGCCTTCCTCGTCATCCTCGGTGGCCTGGTCTTCAACATCGGCAACATCGCCGGCGCGGGCCTCGGCCTCAACGTGCTGACCGGCCTGGACGCGAAGATCGGCGGGCTGCTCAGCGCCCTGTTCGCCATCGCGATCTTCCTCGCCAAGCGGGCCGGCGCTGTCGTCGACCGGGTCGTGGTCATCGCCGGGCTCGTGATGATCGTGCTCACCGTGATCGTGGCCTTCATCTCCCAGCCGCCCATCGGCGATGCCCTGCGGCAGACCGTGTTCCCGGACGAGATCAACTTCGCTACCATCACCACCATCGTCGGCGGCACCGTCGGCGGCTACATCACCTACGCCGGCGCGCACCGCCTGCTCGCCAGCGGCACCGCCGGGGTGGAGCACGTCAAGGAGGTCAACCGCGCGGCGTTCAACGGCATCCTGGTCACCGGAATCATGCGCTACGTGCTGTTCCTCGCGATCCTCGGCGTGGTCGCCGGCGGCGTGATCATCGACACCTCCGGCACCGCGGCCAACCCCGCCGCCCAGGCGTTCCAGGCGGCGGCCGGCGAATTCGGGCTCCGCGTCTTCGGCGCGATCTTCTGGATCGCAGCCATCACCAGCATCATCGGCGCGGCGTACACCTCGGTGTCGTTCCTGCCGGTGTTCTCGAAGAAGATCGTCGGCCGTGCCGCGGACCTCGCCACCATCGTCTTCATCGTGGTCTCGCTCGCCGTCTACCTGCTCATCGGCACCGCCCCGGCCACCCTGATGGTGTTCGTCGGCGGCTTCAACGGGCTGATCCTGCCGATCGGGCTCACCATCTTCATGTACATCGGCTGGTTCCGCGGCGACCTGATGAACGGCTACCGCTACCCGAAGTGGCTGCTGATCATCGGGACCCTCGCCACACTGCTCACCTGGTACATGGCCGTGATGGCCGTCGGCCCGATCTTCTCGCTGCTGACCGTCTAACCGAAAAGAGCATCTCATGAGCACCATCGACCTGAACAGCGACCTCGGCGAAGGCTTCGGCCGGTGGACCCTGGGCGATGACGCAGAAATGCTCGGCATCGTCACCAGCGCCAACATCGCCTGCGGTTTCCATGCCGGCGACCCCCTGGTGATCCGCAACACGGTGATCGGCGCCCGGGATGCCGGCGTGGCCATCGGCGCGCACGTGGGCTACCGCGACCTGGCCGGCTTCGGCCGACGCAACATGGACGTCTCCAGCGCCGAACTGGTCGCCGACGTGATCTACCAGATCGGCGCCCTGCAAGGCATCGCCCGGGCCGCCGGCACCACCGTCACCTACGTCAAGCCGCACGGCGCGCTGTACAACACGATCGTGCACGATGCGCGGCAGGCCCAGGATGTGGTGACGGCGATCCGCGAGATCGACCCGGCCCTGGCCGTGCTCGGCCTGCCGGGCTCCGAGGTGCTGCGAGCCGCGGATGCCGCGGGCCTCCGCAGCGTGACCGAAGCGTTCGCCGACCGCGCCTACACACCTGCGGGCACCCTGGTGTCGCGGAAGGAGGCCGGTTCGGTGCTGCACGACGCCGAACAGGTGGCCGCCCGCATGGTGCAGCTGGCGACCGAAGGCACCCTGACCGCCATCGACGGCAGCACCATCCGGGTGTCGGCCGAGTCGATCTGCGTGCACGGCGACAGCCCGGGCGCCACCGAAATGGCCGCACACGTACGGCGGGCCCTCACCGCGGCAGCCATCACCCTCACCGCGTTCGCGCCGCGGGCGGACGCCGGGCGGACCGCCTAGGGTGAGCGCCACCATGCGGTTCCTCCCGGTGCGCGACGACGCCCTGCTGATCGAGCTCGACGACCTGCCCAGCACGCTGGCGCTGTTCGACTCGCTCAGCAGCGACCCCATCATTGGCACCGGCGAGCTGATTCCAGGCGCCCGCACCCTGCTGGTTTTCTACCGGCCGAGCGCCGTGACGCCGGCGCAGATCGTGGCGGCCGTGCGCTCCCGCGACCTCGGCGGCCGCATCGCCGGGGAGGGCACCCTCGTTGAGATCCCGGTGACCTACGACGGCGAAGACCTCGACGAGGTGGCCGGACTGCTCGGCCTCAGCGCCGCCGAGGTGGTGCGGCTGCACACCGGCCAGGACTACGCGGTGGGGTTCACCGGTTTCGCCCCGGGCTTCGCCTACCTCTCCGGCGGCCACCCCGACCTGGATGTGCCGCGTCGCAGCTCCCCGCGCACCCGCATCCCCGCCGGGTCCGTGGCCCTCGCCGGCACCTTCAGCGGCGTCTACCCGCGCGAGAGCCCCGGCGGCTGGCAGCTGATCGGCACCACCGAGGCGCGGATGTGGGACCTGTCCCGCGAGCGCCCCGCCCTGCTGTTGCCAGGCGACCGGGTGCGCTTCGTGGACGTGTCCGGGGGCGGCCGGGCCGCCGTGACGGTGGCCGCCGCCGCGCCCGCTGCCGTTTCCACTACGGAGGTCACGCACGGGCTCGACGTGATCGACCCGGGCATGCTGGCCCTGCTGCAGGACCTCGGCCGGCCCGGCTACGCGAGCATGGGCGTCTCCACCTCCGGCGCCCTCGACCCGGTGTCGCTGCGCGAAGCGAACCGGCTGGTCGGCAACCCCACCGGCACTGCCGGCCTCGAACTGACCTTCGGCGGGCTGCGCGTCACGGCGCGCGGCGAGCAGGTGCTCGCCGTCACCGGGGCCCCGGTACCGCTGAGCATCACGACCCCGGCGGAGGCGACCGGCGGCGCTCGCACCCGCAGCGTCGCCTTCGGGCACCCGTTCGCCCTCGGCGCGGGCGAACAACTGGTGCTGGGCCGACCGACCGCCGGCCTCCGCAGCTACCTCGCCGTGCGCGGCGGATTCGATCTGGAGCCGGTGCTCGGCAGTCTGTCCACCGACGTGCTGGCCGGGCTCGGGCCGGCGCCGGTGACGGCGGGAACGGTGCTGCCGGTCGGCACACCCCCGCGCGGCATCCCCGCCGTCGGGCTGCCCGGCTCGCCCGTCGTGGCAGGCATCGCAACTGCCGAGGTGGTGCTCGACGTGGTGCTCGGCCCGCGCACCGACTGGTTCTCCGCCGACGCCGTCGACGTGCTCACCGGGCAGAGCTGGCTGGTCAGCGCCCGCTCCAACCGGGTGGGACTGCGGCTGGAGGGCGAGGAGTCGCTCACCCGGGTCATCGACGCCGAGCTGCCCAGCGAGGGCACCGTGTCCGGGGCGATCCAGATCCCGCCGAACGGCCAGCCGGTGTTGTTCCTCGCCGATCACCCGCTCACCGGCGGTTACCCGGTGATCGGCTCGGTCGCCACCCACCACCTGCCGCTCGCCGGCCAGCTGCCGCCGGGGGCGCGCATCCGTTTCAACCCCATCGGCCCGTTCGCCGAGTACTCCGCCGATACCCCAGAGGTCACACCATGAAGAAAGTCCTGATCGCCAACCGGGGCGAAATCGCCGTGCGCATCATCCGCGCCTGTGCCGACCGCGACCTGGCCACCGTGGCCGTCTACGCCGACAGCGACGCCGACGCCATCCACGTGCGGCTGGCCACCGAGGCCTGGGGCCTGGGCGCCGACAGCCCGGCGGACACCTACCTCGACGCCGACAAGCTCATCGCGATCGCGGTGAAGAGCGGCGCCGACGCCGTGCACCCCGGCTACGGGTTCCTCTCCGAAAACGCCGCCTTCGCCCGGCAGGTGTCTGAGGCCGGCCTCACCTGGATCGGCCCGAGCCCGCAGAGCATCGACCTGCTCGGCGACAAGATCGCCGCCCGCCAGCTCGCCGCCAGCGTGGGCGCGCCCCTGGTGGCCGGCACACCCGACCCGGTGGCATCCGCGGCCGACGCCGTGGCCTTCGCCGAGGAGCACGGGCTGCCCATCGTGATCAAGGCGGCCTTCGGCGGCGGCGGCCGTGGCATGCGGGTGGCCCGGAGCCTGGACGAGGTGGCCGAACAGTTCGACGCCGCCGTGCGCGAGGCCGTCACCGCGTTCGGCCGCGGCGAGTGCTTCGTCGAGCAGTTCCTCGACGCGCCCCGGCATGTGGAGGTGCAGGTGGCCTGCGACAGCCATGGCAACGTCGTGGTGCTCGGCACCCGGGACTGCTCGCTGCAGCGCCGCAACCAGAAGCTCGTCGAGGAGGCGCCGGCTCCGTTCCTCACCGACGAGCAGCGGGAGCGCCTGCACACCTCGGCGGCCGCCATCTGCGCCGCCGCCGACTACCAGGGCGTCGCCACCGTCGAGTACCTGCTCAGCGTGGACGGCACCATCTCGTTCCTCGAGGTGAACACCCGGCTGCAGGTGGAGCATCCGGTCACCGAGGAGACCACCGGCGTCGACATCGTCGCCGAGCAGCTGCGCATCGCCGAGGGTCTGCCGTTGTCGGTGCGGGCCACACCTGTGCCCACCGGGCACTCCCTCGAATTCCGCCTCAACGCCGAGGATGCCGCCCGCGGGTTCCTGCCCACGCCCGGCACGATCACCCGGTTCGAGGCCCCCACCGGGCCGGGCATCCGTGTCGACTCCGGCGTCGAGACCGGCACCGTGGTCTCCGGCCGGTTCGACTCGATGCTGGCCAAGCTCATCGTCACCGGCCCCACCCGTGAGATCGCGATCCGCCGTGCTCGCCGGGCTCTGGACGAGTTCGTGCTCGAGGGCATCGCGTCGGTGCTGCCGTTCCACCGCGCGGTGCTGCGTGACGACGACTTCGCCGGCGGCGAGGCGCTGAAGGTGCACACCCAGTGGATCGAGACCTCCTTCGCCGAGCGGATGCCCGCCGAGGCGCTCCTGCCCGCCGCCGAGGAGCCCGGCATCACGAGCAGCTGGATCGAGATCGACGGCGTGCGGCACACCCTGCGGATGCCGGCCGGCGCCGGGGCGCTGCCCGTGGCATCCGTCGCGCCTGCGCCCGCAGCCCCGGATGCGCCAGCGGGCCTGGTCGCGCCGATGGCAGGAACGCTGATCACCTGGCTGATCGACGACGGCAGCGCGGTCGCCGCCGGTGACCCAGTCGTGGTGATGGAAGCCATGAAGATGGAGACCACCATCGTGGCGAGCGGCCCGGGCACCTTGCGCCACCAGCGGAAGCCCGGCGACGCGGTCGCGGCGGGGGAGCACCTGGCCACCCTCGACTAGCGAAATCGACCCTGGCCGGGGCCAACTTGCCTTTCCTGTGGTCCCGGCTATGGTGAGGCTATGCCTACGCCTCGAATGACCACCGGATGCGCTCCGCGCACCCCGGTTGGTGTGGGCGCCACCTCCAGCGAGGGTGTCACGTTGACGCGTCACCTCGATTTCGCGGGATGTGTTGTGCTCTTCTGCTCCCTCACGCGCGCTCCACCGCTCTGACCCACAGGTATTCGGTCAGTTCGGCCGGCAGTTAGCGCGTCGCAGTTGCGGCGCGTTTTTTATTTAACGCGTAGGAGCAACCATGATCACCCAGCCTTCCCTGTCCCGTGCCGCCCGAGGCCGCCGGATCGACGTCGACGCCTTTCGTCGGATTCTTCAGAACCAGCTTCGGGAACGGGAAGCCCTCATCGGCGAACTGGACCCGCGAGCGGCACCCCATCTCGACGTGGTGGCCTGGTCGACGACCCAGTCCAGCAAGCGTGTTGTCGCCCAGATCACCCGGGCATTGGGGCGCATTGCCGACGGAACCTTCGGAATCTGCACCGGATGCTTCGAGCCCATCGCAAATGACCGGCTGGCCGTGGTGCCGCATGCCGAGTTGTGTGTGACGTGCCAGGGTCTCGCAGAACAGGCGCCGTAGTGACTGCGGCGTGGCTACGGACCAGACCGTGACCACGTCAGCCGTCGTGGTGCTCGGAGACGCCCTCGAGTGTTTGGTGGCGCTGCACTCCGAACCGGCAGTCGTGCTGCCGGGCTCGCCCGGCGGGCGGTACGCCCAGACCGTGGTCATCGGTGTGAACGGTGCCGCCGCCACGTCACGGCGGGCTCTTCGAACGTTGCTGCGGATCCAGGCGCAGGCCTGCATCTTCATCTGCATGCAGAGGCCAACGCTTCGGCACCTCGTCGTTGTCGTCGACGCGTCGCCGGGGATTGCGGAGGATGCGGTACTCACCCTCTGCGACGAGTCCGCGGAGACCACGCATCGCTGGATCGAGCAGCGTTGCGGCGCCTATGTCATCGTCACGTTGGTAGTCGTGACCGGGTGCGACGACCCGGAGCTGCTGGCTCGCCGGGTGGTGTGTCGGGCCGGCCAGATTCCGGCATCCGATGCGCACGGTGTGGTGACTTGGCGGGAGATCGCCGGGGCCTCCATCCAGGATCTCACCGCGGACCACTACCTGTAACCCGTGACGGTGTATCCATCGGTGCTCACGCACGCAAAAAAGGAAATAGTGAGGTTGCAAGGATGTTTTCGGCCGATCCTGTCCTAGAAAAGTCACTTTCTCCGTATTACCGGCCGTTGGCACGAGCATCCCATGAACAGAGCCGGTTCTCCGCCGGGCCGGCGAAGCAGCCACGCAGGCGCCCGGCCGGTCTGCTGACCGGCCGGGCGCTGCGTGATGCGGGTGCTACTTGACGGCTGCAGCCTCGATGATGACGCGGGCGACGGTTGCGGGCTCGGCGGCCATGGACAGGTGCCCGGCGGTCACCGTGGTGAGGGTGGAACCGGCGCGTGCGGCCATCCACAGCTGGGTCTCGAGAGCGATGCTGTGGTCTTCGGTGCCGGCGACGTACCAGGACGGCAGCGTCTTCCAGGCCTGACCGGCCCGGGCCGGTTCGCTGAGGGCGGCGTAGGTGATCGGGCGCTGCTTGGCGAAGAGCGGTGCCGCGAGCTCCTCGGGCAGGCCGTTGACGAAGCCGCCGGCGAAGGCGCCCGGCTTGAGGTAGAGGTCCACGTTGTGGTCGCCGGGGAACGGTGCCATGTCGAACAGGGCGCCGGCATCCACCGGGCCGGCGTGACCGGCGAGGTCGAGGATGGTCTCGCCCTCCTCGGGCACGAAGGCGTTGAGGTAGACCAGGGCCTGCACGTCGGGGTTGCTGACCGCGGCGCCGCCGATGACGGCTCCTCCATAGGAGTGCCCCACGAGCACGACCGGGCCCTCGGTGCGGGTCTGCAGGAACGCGGTGAGGTAGTCGGTGTCGGCACCGAGTGCCCGCAGCGGATTGGCGAAGTGCGTGACGGTGTATCCGTCGGCGTTGAGAAGGGCTTCGACGGCGTTGAACGGAGTGGAATCGCTCCAGGCGCCGTGGACGATGACGATGGTGGGTTTGACGGTGTTCATGAGGACTACTTTCTGAGCTGAGTGTTGAGCGTGGGTTGGGTTGGTGCGTGAGGTGAGGGGTTGCGGGGTGGGTTACTTAGTCGCGGTGGCCGCGTCGATGATGACGTCGGTCACGGCCTCGGAGTCGGCGACCATGGAGAGGTGGCTGACCTCGAGCTCGGTGACGGTGGAGCCGGCGCGCTCGGCCATGAAGCGCTGCGTCTTGATATCGATGCTGTGGTCTTCGGTGCCGGCGACGTACCAGGACGGCAGGGTCTTCCAGGCCTGCTCGCCGGCCGGCTCGCTCAGCGCGGCGTAGGTGATCGGGCGCTGCTTGGCGAAGTACTCGGCCGACTGGGCGTCGGTGAGGCCGTTGGCGAATCCACCGGCGAAGGGCTCGGCCTTCAGGTAGAGGTCGACGTTGTGGTCGCCGGGGAACTCGGCCATGTCGAACAGGGCGGCAGCATCGACCGGGCCGCCGTGAGCGGCGAGGTCGAGGATGGTCTCGCCGGTCTCGGGCACGAAGGCGTTCAGGTAGACCAGGGCCTTCACGTCGGGGTCGGAGACGGCGGCGCCGCCGATGACGGCTCCACCGTAGGAGTGGCCCACGAGGATGACCGGGCCCTCGGTGCGGGTCTCGAGGAACGCGTTGAGGTACGCGGTGTCGGTGCCGAGCGCGCGCAGCGGGTTGGCGAAGTTGACCACCGGGTAGCCGGCCTCCCGCAGCTGGCTGCCGACGGCATCGAACGGGCTGGCATCGCTCCAGGCGCCGTGCACCATGACCACGGTGGGCTTGGGGGTGCTGTCGACGGCGGCGGCCGCGGCGGGCTGGGCGGCCGGAGCGGCGGTGGGGGCGCATCCGGCCAGGGCCGTGACGGCCACGGCGGCTGCGAGGGTGATGCCGCCGATGCGGTTGCGCTTGGTGGAGGAGAGTGCGGTGAAGATCGACATGATGGCTACTTTCGGTGGGGTCGGGGTGGAACCGGATTAGGTAGACGAACTAGTAACTCTACGTCTGAGTACATAGTGGGGCATGCCCGACCAAAGCGCAAGCCTGTAGACGAACTAGTTCCCCTATTGGTGATCTAGAATGAAAATCACACACAAGGAGTCAGGTATGAGCTCGTCCAGATCAACCGATCACCCGGTTGCAGCCCCAGCGCGAGCGGGCACCGCCCGTGGCGCACTCACGCGGGAGAGGATCGTGGAGGCCGCCGCGGATCTCTTCTACGCGCAAGGCCTTCGTGCGGTCAGTGCCGACAAGATCATCGAGCGCGCCGGCATCACCAAGGTCACCTTCTACCGGCACTTCCCGAGCAAGGACGACCTGATCGTGGCCTACCTCGAGCGCCGGGCCGCCTGGGAGCGGGGCGCCATCCTGGGCGCCAGCGAGGCGGCGCATGGCAACGTCGACGAGACCATCCGGCTGGTCTCGGAGGGAATCGGCCAGGAGGCCTGCACTCCGGGTTTTCGCGGCTGCCCGTTCATCAACGCCGCAGCCGAGTATGCGGATGCCGACCATCCGGTGCGCAAGGTCGTCGACAGCCACCGCGCGTGGTTCCGGTCAATGCTGGAGAAGCTCACGGCATCCCTCGGGATCGACGATCCGGCCGTCGCCGAAGAACTGATGATGCTGCGCGACGGCGCCATGGTCAGCGGCTACCTCGGCAACGCCGAGAAGGTCAGCGCCGCCCTGCTCTCGGCGAGCCGGGCCGTCATTGCCTCGCCTCGCCAGGCCGCCGAACAGGGGGAGGAGCGGGCGTGAGGGCAGGCTCGACTTCCGTGCACTCGTCGCTCGAGGCCGTTGGCCTCACCGCTGCCTTCTCGTGCCCTCGGTTGCGATAGAAAACACTCTCGACTCGGCTGCCCGGGCTTGAGTGCCCGCCGTTACTCGGCCGGATGCCCGGCCCTGGCGGCCTCCCCGTCGGGGGTGGCGTCGGCGAGCACCTGCACGTAGTGCGGATTCGTCATCACGCCGAGCACGTTGCCGAACGGGTCCACCACGGCGGCCGTGGTGAAGCCCTCGCCGCGCTCGCGGATGTCCTCCCGCATCGACGCGCCGAGCGCGAGCAGCCGGTCGAGGGCCACCCGGATGTCGTCGACGTGCCAGTTCAGCACCGCCCCGCCGGGCACATCCGCCGCCGGCTGGGGGGCGTACCTGGCGTCGATCAGGCCGAGCTCGTGGCCGTAGTCGCCCACCCGCCATTCCGCGTAACCGGGCATCTGGAAGTAGGGCTCCATGCCCAGCAGGTCGGTGTACCAGGCGGTGGCGGCGGCGTGGTCCTCGGCCCAGTAGCTCACGTTGCTCATGCCGCGCAGGGTGCTCGTCGGGGTTTTGGCCGGTGTGCTCATCGGTGCATTCCTCTCGTCGGGGGTGCTCTGGCCATCCACGCTACGCACGGCGGCGGAGAACGCTAGGGGCGCACGTCAGACCGTGATCAGCAGGCTCGTGATCAACCCCGCGGCATCCAGCGTGAAGATGTTGCGCAGGTCGACGATGCCGCCGGGGAAGTTCCCTTCGAGGCGGGTGGTCACGGTGACGGTGGCGCCCGTGATCCGGGTCGACAGCCGGGTGCTGGTGAAACTGTATTCGCCGGCGGCGGAGCCGAGCCAGCGGAGGATCTCCTGACGCCCGCGGTAGGTGTGGCCGTCGTCGGTCACGACGGCATCAGGGGAGAACACGTTTATGGCGGCGCGTTTGTCGGCGCCGTCCAGACGGGTGAAGTACTCGGTGATGGCGGCAGGAAGCTCAATCTCGGTGGTCATGTCTTCAGGCTGGGCCTTCCCGCGGGGGGAGAGTCAACCCGTCCGCCGGCCGTTCAGCGCCCGGTGCGGAAGATCGGCCAACCGATCTCCGTGGTCACTGAACCGTCGGCCCGTTGGTCGAGGTAGGTCTCGCGGATCGGACCGTCGATGCCCAACTCATGCGCGGTGACATGCGCCCCCAGCGCCCCGTAGACCTGCGCGATGGTGTCGTCGGTGCCGTGGTGCACGGCCACGGCCAGGTCAACCGGCGGCAGCAGCTCGAGCCGCGCCCGGCCGAGCCGTTCCCGGGGCACATCGAGCGAGGCGAGAGGCACGAACAGGGCCGCCGGGCCGCGCTCATCGAGAAACAGCTCGGTGCTCCAGATGCCGCCGCGCGCACCCGTTGCGCTGAACGCCGAGGTCTGCAAGACCTGCTCGAGGTCGCGGGTGGCCGCGGTGTACCAGTCACCGAGATCCGCCAGGTCGATGGTGCCGCGGATGACCAGCGCCGGCATCTCGGGCACGCTGCGGTGCGTAACCGCCAGCGGCGCCGGTGCGAGCAGGCCCTGCAGACCGGCAACGGCCGCTCGCGTCTCCTCGAGCTGCACCTGCAGCCGACTGAGATGCCCGGCGATCAGCTCGTTTCGCTTCGCGACATCGGCGGCGGCGAGAACCTCGACGATGACCTGTACGGGCATGTCCAGGGACCGGAAATGCCGGATCACCTGGGCGTCGCCGATCTGGTCTGCGCTGTACATCCGGTACCCGTTGCCGGGATCCACCCGGGCCGGAGCCAACAGGCCCACCTGGTGGTAGAACCGCAGGGTCTTCGCGCTGAGGTGGGTCGCCCGGGAGAAATCCCCGATCGTCATCATGGTGCTCACCTGTCTATCCTCACCCTTCCCCGTGGGGGAGGGTGAAGACGGGCCGGCGGAGACGGCTCAGTTCTCGGGGATGCTGAACTGACCGGGTGGGCGCACCGCGTCGGGGTCGGGGCCGCTGCGCACACCGAGGTCCAGCGCATCGATCTGCCCCAGCTGGTCGGGGCTGAGTTCGAAATCGAAGACGTCGAAGTTCTCAATGATGCGCTCGGGGCGCACCGACTTGGGGATGGCGCTGCGACCGTTCTGCAGGTGCCAGCGCAGCATCACCTGCGCGTTGCTCTTGCCGTGCTCGGCACCGATGGCGGCGATCACCGGGTCGTTGAGCGGGTTCTTGCCGGTGCCGTCGTTCCAGTTGCCCGGGTAGAAGGTGATGCCGCCGATGGGGGACCACGCCTGGGTGACGATGCCACGGGCGGTGTTGGCCGCCTCGTTCTCCTTCTGGGCGAAATACGGGTGCAGCTCGATCTGGTTCACCGCCGGCACCACGGTGCTGCCCGCCATCAGCCGCTCCAGGTGGGCCCCGGTGAAGTTGCTGACCCCGATCGCGGACACGCGGCCATCCGCCAGCAGGGTCTCGAGCGCCCGGTAGGCCTCGATGGTGGTGTCGAACTGCCACGGGGCGGGCTGGTGCAGAATCAGCAGGTCGAGCCGGTCGACACCGAGCTTGCGGGTGCTCACGTCGAACGCGTGCAGCGTCTCGTCGTAGCCGTACTGGCTGATCCACACCTTGGTTTCGATGAAGATGTCGTCGCGATTCACCCCGGATGCCCGAATGCCCTCTCCGACCTGGCGTTCGTTCAGGTAGGCCGCCGCCGTGTCGATGTGCCGGTAGCCCGTGCGCAGCGCGGACTCGACGGCCGCGGCGGTGTCCTCGGCGGAACTCTGGAAAACACCGAGCCCGAGGGCGGGCATCCGGACGTCATTGTTGAGCGTGATGAAATCGGTCATAGCTCCACCGTAGAACCGTGACCGGGCCGGAGGGAGGCTCTGGTGGGGCCTGTTCAAGAACGCGAAAGCGGCTCTGTGGTCGCTTCGGGGCCCGCGAGGCAGCCACACGGCCGCTCTCGCGAGCTGTTGTCGCAACCGTGGGGGACCAGGAGCGCCACTAGGCCCGGGTGAGGATCACCGCGGCGGCCTCGCGTCCGGCCGCGAACGGGTCGGCGAACGTGCCCATTCCCACGGTGACCAGGCCGCCCTCGTAGAGCAGCATCAGGATGTCGGCCACCCGGTCGGCGTCGGCCACGGCCGCATCCCGGCACAGGTCCGCGAAGACGTCGCGCATCCACTTCTTCTGGCGCATGGCCTCGGCGGCCACCGGATGCGTCACATCACTGGTCTCGGCCCGTGCGTTGATGGCGCTGCAGCCCTTGTCGCTGGTGGTGAGCGCCCAGCGGGCCGAGAGGTCGAACACGGCGAGGATCCGCTCCACGCTGCCGTGCGGGACGAGGGCGAGTTCCCGGTCCAGGTACTCCCGCCACCGGGCGTCCCGTCCGCGCAGGTACGCCACGGCCAGCGCCTCCTTCGACCCGAACCTGTCGTACAGGGTCTTCTTGGTCACCCCGGCCGCCGCGGCGATGGTGTCCACGCCGACGGCATGGATGCCTTCGCGGTAGAAGAGGTCGGACGCCGCGGCCAACAGCCGTTCGGCCCCCGGCGTGTAGTGCGGGATCACCTCGGGCAGATTCTCAACGCTCATGCGCCAACTCTACCGCGCCCCGCTACACAGATCTGTATACTCGGTCGAATGAGTAAACAGATCGGTATACCCCAGCGCCTGCTTCTGGTCGGAGCCTCGGCCGCGTTCGTCCTGACCTGGAGCTCCGGCTTCATCATCGCGAAGGTCGGCACCGACACCGCCCCGGCCCTGACCGTGTTGGTCTGGCGGTATCTCGTCGTCGCGGCGATCCTGCTGGGCGGGATGCTGGCCCTCCGCCTCCGGGATCGTCGGCTCCGGCCGCGCGTGGCGGTCTTCCCGGCCTGGCGCGACATCCGCCCGCACCTCACCATCGGACTCTTCGCCCAGTTCGGCTACATCCTGCCCATCTACCTGGCCGTCGGCGCCGGGGTCTCGGCCGGCACCACCGCCCTGATCGACGCCATCCAACCGCTGATCGTGGCGACCCTGGTCGGTCCGCTCCTGGGCCTGAGGGTGCGAGCGGCGCAGTGGCTGGGCCTGATGCTCGGCGCGGTCGGGGTGGTGCTGATCGTGGCGACGGATGCCTCGGCGTCGATGTCGCCGACCCCGGCATACCTGCTGCCGCTGGTGTCACTGGCCAGCCTGGTCACCGCCACCTTCCTGGAGCGGCGCACCGCTGCCCGGCTCAGCGTCTTCGCCACCCTGGCCACCCACGCCGGGATCACGCTGGTGGCCATCACCGTGCTGGCCGCGCTCACCGGATCGCTCACCCCGCCGGCCACCGCCGGCTTCTGGGTCTCGACGCTGCTGATCGCCGTGTTCCCCACCCTCATCGCCTACGCGCTGTACTGGTACCTGCTGCGCCGGCTGGGCATCACGGCCCTGAACGCGCTGCTCTACCTGGTGGCGCCGACCACGGCCGTGGCCGGCAGCATCCTCTTCGGCGACCCGTTCACGCCGGCCACCCTCGCGGGGCTCGTGCTCGGTGCCGGTGCGATCGCGCTGGTCATCGCGCCCGGCCGCCGCGCGCGTCGTCCCGCGCCCGAAGGTAAAGGCGGAGTTTTTCGGGACACGCCGCCTGTGCGGCCCGAAAACACGGCGCGTCGCGAAAAACTCCGCCTTAACTGACCGGCCGGCCGGGACCAGGGCCCGCGCCGGTGACCTGCGCGAGCCAGCCATCCATGCGCTTCTGAGCCACGGTCGTGCCCAGCTCGCTGCGGCTCGCGGGGTTGGTCCAGTAGTAGATCAGCGCCCAGTAGAGCACCACGGGGTTGGCGCCGAGGATCTGGGTGTTCAGGTCGACCTGCGACCCGGCGTACTGCACCCGCAGAACGGGGATGCCGGGCTTGGCGGGATTGAGCTCGTTCGTGAGCATCGCCCTGATCGACGTCACCGCGTCCCACGGAACGTCGGAGTCGCCGCCGGCGAGGCGATACGCGATGCCGGAGGTTCCGAGGCCCAGGCCGTGCAGGTGCGGCCAGCCGGTGCGGGTGCGGTACGACGTGATCGACTTGATGGCGGCCCAGCCGAAGAACAGCGCCCCGACACCCATCAGCACCACAAAGAACAGGGCGTCGACAATCTGGTCGCCATACTGCGTGAGGGTGCCGTAGAGTCCCCAGACGCAGAACAGGGCGATGGCGGCGAAACCGGCCACCATCTTCCACGGAACCGGGCGGAGCTTGGCGAAGTGCGTCCACTGGTCCGGCGGCGGGGTCGATGCAGCGGAGAACGCGACGGCGTTCACGAGGCGGAGCGGTTGGCGGGACGCAGAGCCGGGCAGCCAGCCCGCTGGCACGTCATAGGTCGGCACGGCGGGGGACGGGGTCACCTCTGCGACGCTACTGGATGCAGCCGCTACTGGATGCAGCCGCCCCTGCATGCCGGCCCGGCTACACGCCGTCGGCGCGGGGCACCAGCCTGAACGTCGTCGCCTCCACATCGGCCCCGGTGACCGACCCCACGATCGCGGGCCCGTAGCGGTCGTACTTGGCGTGGTACGCGGCGTCGATCGCGCCGTGGGCATCCGCCGCCGCTGCGGCGAACGTCACGTCCTTCTCCACGCCGCCGGCACGGATGCGGCCGGTGCCGCTCGTCGTGGCCCGCACGAACCACGGGTTGGCCGAGCCGTAGGCGGAACGGATGTAGATCTCGTCGCCGGAGCGCACCACCCAGATGGTGACGTAGGGGCGCAGGGTGCCGTCGGCTCGGGTGGAGGAGACCTTGAGTTCCTCGGCCGTGCCGATCCGGGTCAGTTCGTCGGGGGTCCAATCGCTCATGAGGAGCTCCGTTCGTGTCAGGGGTCGGGGCGCGCGCGGCTGGCCGCGGCGGATTCCGTGATCTCGACGCTACCCACGGTGGCGAATCCGCAACAGGCACTGTCGGTACCCCGCAGCCGGTGTGCCACGCTGGAGACCACCCAACCGCCAACCGCCAGGAGCCTGAATGCCCTTCGCCGACGAACTCATCGGAGTACCCACCGCTCGCGCGCTCGCCGCGGCGATCCAGGCCGCCGCCCCGCAGTCCCCGCTCACCGCGCTGACCGCCGCCGCCGCCGCCCTCGGCCCGCTGTCGCTCCGGGAGCGCAGCGACCTGCTGCGGGACGCCCTGCTGGCCGACCTGCCCGGCGACTACGACTCGTTCGCCGGCACCATCCGCACCGCCGCGGCCGGCGCCCCGCCCTTTCGCGGCTGGCTGATCTGGCCGGTCACCAGCGCCATCGCGATCAAGGCCATCGAGGCCGGCACCGACACGGCCTTCGACGATGGCATGCGGATGCTCGCCGAACTCACCCCGCGGCTCACCTCGGAGTTCGCCATCCGGCTGCTGCTCGCCCACAACCTGAACCGGGCCATGCCGATCGTGCTCGGCTGGACCGGCTCGCCGGACCCGGACGTGCGCCGGCTGGCCTCAGAGGGCACCCGGCCGTTCCTGCCCTGGGCGATCCGGGTGCCGGCGATCCTGGCCGAGCCCACCGTGACCCTGCCGGTGCTGCACGCGCTCTACCGCGACGAGAACGAGGTGGTGCGCCGCTCGGTGGCCAACCACCTCAACGACCTCAGCCGCCAACAGCCCGAGCTGGTCACCGCCACCACGGCGGCGTGGCTGGCCGCCCCCGATGAGAACACAGCCCAGCTGGTGCGGCACGCGCTCCGCACGCTGGTCAAGAAGGGCAACCCGCAGGCGCTGGCGCAGCTGGGCTTCCACCCCGCCGAGGTGCACGTGGCCGGCCCGGTGCTCGACGCCGAGACGCTCGTCTTCGGTGGCACGATCGGCTTCACCGTGGACATCCGCAACACCGGCACCGAGCCGACCCGGCTGGCCGTGGACTACGTGATGCACCACCAGAAGGCCAACGGCAGCCTCACCGGCAAGACCTTCAAGCTCACCACGGTGACCTTGGCGCCCGGCGAGACCGTGCAGCTGACCCGGTCGCACTCGTTCCGCGCGATCACCACCCGGCGCTACCACCCGGGCGTGCACGCCCTCGAGGTGCAGGTGAACGGGGTGGCGTCCGGCCGGGCCCAGTTCACCCTGCTGCCGGATGCCGGGCAGCCCGTCTGAAACAGTCGGTCTAGAGGCTCACGACGAGCTTCCGGGCGGAGACGCCGCGGCGCAGGGCATCCAGTGCCGGCTGCACCTGCTCCAGGCCGACGCCCACCACCTCCGCAGCGGGCACGAGCTGGTAGCGCCCGTCCGCGAGGGCGGCCGGCAGGTAATCGGCCCAGAGCATCGGGCCGACCTCGTTGGTCATCAGCGAGCTGCCCCAGACGAATTTGGCGCGGATGCCGTGCACCAGGCACCGTGCCTGCAGGGCGACGTTGCCGGCGATCAGCCGGGCCATCACCCGGAGGAACTTTCCGTCGACCCCGCGGATGCCGGCGAAGGACACCGACGGGCTCGCCATGGCCACCCGCTTGGCGCCGGTCGCCGCGGCGATCCTCACGCCCGGTTCGGCGGATCCGGTGCCCACGGCGAGCACACCCGCCACGGTGCGGCCACCCACCGCGGCCACGATGTCGGGCACGGCGGTGGGGCTGGCGTAGTCGAAGGCCAGGGCCGCGCCGAGCCGGCGCATCCGCTCGTGATTGTGCGGGGAGGCCGTGGTGAGCACCTCATAACCGGCCGCCACGGCGAGCTGGATCGCGTTACTGCCCACGCTCGTGGCGCCGCCCCAGACCACCACGACCTGCCCGGCCGGCTCCGCCGCCGCCGAGGGATGCCGCAGACCGAGCTGGTCGCGCTGGAACAGCGCCGAGGCCGCCGTCGAGATCCCCAGCGGCAACACCACCGCCTCCTCGAAAGCCATGCCGTCCGGCAGCGGCGTGGCGAGTTGCTCGCGGGCCACCGTGTAGTGCTGGAAGCCGCCCTCCGCCCGGTGATCGCGGCCCTTTTCCATGCCGACGGCGTAGGCCAGCACCCGGTCGCCCACCCGGAACCGGGTCACGGCGCTGCCCACCTCGACCACCTCGCCGGCGACATCCTCGCCGAGCACCACCGGATACGGCAGCCACCGGTACATGAAGTCGCCGGTGGACTGCTTGATGGCGTCGAGCGGGTTGACCGCGAGCGCCCGGTTGCGAATGACGATGTCGGTCGCTCCCGGCGCCGTGTACGGCGCCGGGCCCACGGTGAGGTCGTTGTAGCGCCCGTTGAGCCAGGCGGCGGTGTTGATGGGCATCGGATCCTCCGGGACGGTGCGGCCGCCCGGTGACGACACGCTGTGTCATCACTATAACGACAGTTCGTGTCATCAGCACACCCTTGACAGGTACTCTGGGCAGATGAGTCGTTGGGCACCGAATGCAGCACTGCGGCTGGAGAGCGCCGCGCTCGAGCTCTTCGCCGAGCAGGGCTACGCCGACACCACGGTGCCCCAGATCACGGCCAGGGCCGGCCTCACCACCCGCACCTTCTTCCGGCACTTCACCGACAAGCGCGAGGTACTCTTCCTCCGCGACCGGGAGTTCCCCACCGTCGTGGCCACCGTGCTCGCCGCCGCCCCGGCCGGTCTGACGCCGCTGGAGCTGGTCATGTTCGGCCTCGAGACCGTGACGGCGGAGAACTTCGACCTGTGGCGGGACGGCATGCTGGTGCGCCGCGGCATCATCCACTCCGATGACCGGCTGCGCGAGCGCGAGTTGCTGAAGTCGTCGCGGCTCTCCGCCGCCATCGAGCGCGCTCTGATCGACGAGGGGGTCGAGCCGGCGGCGGCCGCGCTGGTGGCGCCGTTCGGTGTCATGCTCTTCGACACCTCGCTCACCGACTGGCTGAATGGTGACGCCGGCCGCTCGCTGCCCGAGGTGCTGCGCGGCACCCTGGCCCGCCTACGGGCCGCCCTGATGCCCGGGTCCTAGTTTTCCTATAGTGTGTAGTTTATTGACTACAGACCATAGGAGCGTTCGTGAAGCGTCCCGGAGTGACCGAGGCCAAGCTGGTGCAGGCAGCGGCCGACCTCGCCGATGAGGCCGGCCTGCCGGCCGTGAGCGTGTCCGCCTTGGCCCGGCGCTTCGACGTGCGCCCGGCGAGCATTTACTCGCACATCACCGGCCTCGACGACCTGCTCGACCTCACCGCCGCCCTCGCCCTGCAGGAACTCGCCGACGCCCTGGCCGAGGCGCTGCCCGGCAAGGCCGGCCGGGAGGCCCTGTTCGCCTTCGCCGACACCCACCGTGACTACGCCCTCGCGCACCCCGGCCGCTGGCAGGCGGCGCAGCGGCGCGTCTCGGCGGAGGCCGCCGACGGGGGCGCTGGCCGGGTCATCGCGCGGGCGGCGCGGGGGATCGTGAGCGGCTACGGCCTCACCCCGCACGACGAGGTCCACGCGGTTCGGCTGCTCGGCAGTGCCATCAACGGCTTCGTCGCGCTCGAGTCCGGCGGCGGCTTCGACCATTCCGAGCCATCCGCGGCCGCGAGTTGGGGCCGAGTGCTCGACGCCATCGACACCTCGCTCCGCAACTGGCCACACGTCCCTCAGCAAACTTCCCCGCAACACCCCGCTTCGCAACACCCCGACCGCTCCACCGATTGAGACTCGCATGCTCCCCCTCGACACCATCACCATCAAGACCACCTTCGTGAACGCCTCCCGCAAGGTCGTCGCCGACATCACCCTGCCGGCCGACCTCGCCACGATCGACTGGGCCCAGCTGGACTACCTCGGCTGGATCGACCCCAAGATGAAACGCCGCTCCTACGCCGTCGTTCCCGTCGACGGCGAGCCGGTCGGCATCGTGCTGCGGCAGGCGGATGCGTCCCCGCCCCGGCGCGCCCAGTGCTCGTGGTGCCGCGACGTGAAGCTGCCCAACGACGTGGTGCTCTACAGCGCCCAAAGGGCCGGGGCGGCCGGCCGCAACGGCGACACCGTCGCCATCTGGATCTGCGCGGAGTTCCAGTGCTCGGTCAACGTAAGGAAGCTTCCGTCCATGGCCTACATCGGCTTCGACGTCGACGCCGCCCGCCAGGAGCGGATCAGCATGCTGCAGGAGCGGTCCGCCGGGTTCGTCACGGAGATCCTCGCCCCGAGCTAAGCCGCCTCTGCGCCGTCCGGGTAGAACCCGGCCAGGGCCGCCGCGAACGCGTCGGGCTGCTCCACCCACGGGTAGTGCCCGGCGTCGGCGATGCTCACGGCTCGGCCGTCGGCGAACAGCCCGGCCAGCGCCAGCACCGGGGCATGTCCGGTGAGCCCGTCCGCGGCGCCCGCGACGATCAGCACCGGACAGCGCACCTGCGCCAGGCCGTCGACGATGCCGCTGGGGTCGGCCTCCGCGAAGAAGAGGTCTTGCGCCGCGGGATGCCAGGCGCCCGTCGCCTCGTGCAGCCGGGCCGCCGGCGTCCACCGCGCCCACGCGATCGGGGCCAGGTGGGGGAAGAGGTGGTTGAGGTCGGAGGCGCTCTTCGCCGCCGTCGCCGCCAGCCGGTGCGCCACGTAGTCGGCATACCAGGGCTCGTCGCGGTGGGCGGCGATGATGCCCGCACTGTCATCGGGGCCGGCCTGGATCCACTGCACCGGCGGGGTGAGCAGGCACAGGCTGGTCAGGCGTTGCGGGTACCGCGCGGCGTAGGAGAGCGCCACCCTGGTACCGGCCGAGTGGCCGAGCAGCTCGATCGCCGGCAGGTGCAGGTGGCGGCGGAGCGCCTCCACGTCGTCGGCGAGTTCGGGCCAGGTCGCGGCGGCCGCGGTCGGGGACGGCGGCGACTCGCCCACGCCCCGCTGGTGCAGCAGCACGAGGGTGCGCACGCGGCTGAGGCCGGCCAGGTCGCCCAGATACACCGGATGCCGGGCCGGACCGCCGGCCAGCACGATCAACGGCGGGCGGTCATCCGTGCCGGGTGTCGTCTGGCCGAGCAGGTCGTAGTGCAGGGCGGTGCCGTCGTGGCTGGCGAAGGTGGGCATGCCTCACCCTAGCCACCCGAGATTGCCGCCTGGGTGAACGAGGTGGCCAGCAGGCCGCGCAGCCCGGTGAGCCCGCCGGCCTGGAACGCCTGCTGCTGCCGGCGGGCGCCCGTGCCCGTCTGCCCCAACCGGTTGAGCAGGGCGGTGACCCGCGGCCGGTCCCCGGCCTGCTCCAGGGCGCCGGTGACGTGCCGGAGCAGCGACGCGACCACGGCCGGGGCGGGTTCCAGGGTGCGGGTGGCCGGATTCAGCAGTTGCCCGTGCATGCCGTCGCGCGAGGCCTGCCAGAGCGCCGCGTCGAGCAGCTCCGGCTCCACCTCGAGCGGGCGGGCGCCCGGCTCGGCCAGCGCGGTCACGACCAGCGCCCGGGTCAGGGCGGCCAGGAGCAGGGTGGGCGCCAGGTCGAGTTGCGCGTCAGCGACCCGCACCTCGATGGTCGGATGCGCCTCGGACAGCCGGGCGTACCAGGCCACGGTGGCGGTGTCGACCGTGGCACCCACCCCGACCAGACGGCGGATGCGCCGGTCGTAGTCGTCGGCGTCGACGAAGGCCGGCGGGCATCCGGTCGTCGCCCAGCGGCGCATGATCACGGCCCGCCAGGAGTCGAAGCCGGTGGCCCGGCTACGCCAGAACGGCGAGTTGCCGGTGAGGGCCAGCAGGGTGGGCAGCCAGACCCGCACCGCGTTCAGGGCCCGCACCCCGGCCTGCCGGTCCGGCACGCCGACGTGCACGTGGGTGGCGCAGATCTGATGGTCCCGCACCACGCCGCGCACCCCCGATTCGATCCGGTGGTACCGGGCCGCATCGGTGAGGGTCGGCGCCGGATGCGCGTCGAACGGCGTGCCCGCGCCGACCGCCAGCACGCCGTGCGTGCGGGCGGCCGACGTGAGCTCGGCGCGAAACCTGGACAGGTCGGCCTCGGCCTCGGCCAGCTCCGTGAAGACCGCGGTGGCCCGCTCCAGCTGGGAGGCCAGGAACTCGCGGGTGACGACGCCGGGCCCCGGGGCGAGATCGCCCAGGACCGGCTCGGCGAGGTTGACCGGCCGGAGCGACTGGGGATCCACCAGGAAATACTCTTCCTCGATGCCGAACGTCGTCATGCAGGCTCCAGGTCCGCGGGTGGTGTCCGGAGCATCCTGTCACCGCCGCCCGGTCAGGGGAACCGGTCTAGAGCTCGAACGGGAAGCCGAGGTCCTCCGGGTAGTCGCCCAGGCCGGTGAGGGTGGTCGCCGCGCGCTGCAGGGCGGCGAGCGCCAGGCCGAGCGTGCCGGGACCGAAGCTCACCCTGGAGACACCGAGTTCGGCCAGACGGGTCAGCGGCACCGCGCCGGGGTGCCCGATCACGGAGATGCGACCGTTGACCTCGTCGAGGGCGCGCTTCACTTTGTCTTCGTCGGAGAGGCCGAGGAAGAAGATCACGTCGGCGCCGGCATCGAGGTAGGCGTTGGCGCGCTGCACGGCCTCGGCCCACTCGCCGCCGCCGGCGAGGGTGTCGACGCGCGCGTTGATCACCAGCGGCACGCCGGCCGCCTCGGCACCCTCGCGTGCCGCAGCCACCCGGGCGGCCGCGGTCGGGATGTCGAACTGCGGGGCCTTCGCGGCGCCAACGGAGTCTTCCAGGTTGATGCCGGCGGCCCCGGCCTCCTCGACCAGGCGGCGCACGTTCCGGGCCACACCGGCGGCATCCGCGGCGTTGCCCTTTTCGAAGTCGATCGAGACCGGCAGGTCGGTGGCGCCGGTGATGATCCGGGCCGCGATGATGGCCTCGTCGACGCTGAGGCCTTCGCCGTCCTGCAGACCGCGCACATTCGAGACCGAGTGCGACGCGCTGGCCAGGGCTTTCACGCCCGGCGCCTCGGCGACGATCTTCGCCGTGATGGCGTCCCACACATTCGTGACGATCAGCGGCGTGCCGGGCACGTGCAGGGCGTTGAGGAGTTCGGCTTTGTGGACAAGTGAGGTAGTCATCGCTCCAGTGTGCCGGGAACGGCCGGGTACTGGCTGGAGATTTTCAGACAATGACGTTCGCCTGTCAACCTGTGTACACGTTCGGCGTTAAGTCCTACCCTGAGGTGTCGATCGAGGGAGGCACCATGCAGGCCTGTACCCTCATCGTCGGCGAACGGCAGTTCCGGTTGCGCGTCCCGTGCGACGTGGCGGAGCTTGCCGACCGGCTCACCGACGCCGTGCGGCAGGGCGGCGCCATGGTCGCCCTGCCGGTCACCGGTGAGGTGCAGATCTCGGTTCTGATCTCGCCCGGCCTGTGCGTGGTGCTCGAGACCTACGAGGTGGACTCGCCGCTGGCCGCCGCCTCGAGCGCGGCGATGCCCTGGCTCGCGATCGACGACCTGGACTTCTGACCAGCTGGACTGCTCGCGATTCTGTATGCAATCCAGCGCTGCCGTCGCTGCCTTCGGTGCCGTCGGTGCCGCTAGGGTTTCAGTAGTGACACGGGGTGCCCGCCGGACGGCGGGCTGAGATAACACCCGTTGAACCTGATCTAGTTCGTACTAGCGAAGGGATGTCCCGGATGACCATCCGTCTGACACCAGAGAACTCTGCCCACCTGCTCGACCGCCTGCGGGAGAGCCAACCACTCGTGCAGTGCCTCACCAACGCGGTGGTGACCAACTTCACCGCCAACGTACTGCTGGCCCTCGGCGCCGCACCCGCCATGGTGGACGTGCCCACCGAGGCCGGACCGTTCGCGCAGATCGCCTCAGGAGTGCTGGTGAATGTGGGCACCCCGCACGCCGAGCAACGCACCGCGATGCTCGAGGCCGCGGCCGCCGCGCACGCCGCGGGCACCCCGTGGGTGCTCGACCCCGTCGCGATCGGCGTGCTGCCGGTACGCACCGGGCTGGCCAGGGAGCTGCTGCACTTCCGGCCCACGGCCATCCGCGGCAACCCGTCGGAGATCATCGCCCTGGCCCAGCTGGGCACCGGCGGTCGAGGGGTGGACGCCACCGACTCGCCGGAGGGCGCCGCCGACGCCGCGGCACTGCTCGCCCGCAGCACCGGGGCGAGCGTGGCCGTCTCGGGCGCGGTCGACCTCATCACCGACGGCACCGACACCATCCGGGTGGCCAACGGCCATGTGCTGCTCACCCGGGTCACCGGCGGCGGATGCGCGCTCGGCGCGGTGACCGCCGCCGTGCTCTCGCTCGTGGACAGGGACGAACCCGGTGCCACCCTCGCCGCGACCGCGGCAGCCACGCTGCTGTACACCGTCGCCGCCGAGCTCGCCGCCGTCGACGCGGCCGGCCCGGGCAGTTTCGCGGTGCACTTCCTCGACCGGCTGCACTCCCTCGACGGCGCCACCGTCGCCGACCGGGCCCGGCTGGCGTGAGCGATCTCTCGCTCTATCTCGTCACCGACACCGCCCTGTGCGGGGCCCGCGGTGTGCTGGCGACCGTGATCGACGCCGTGGCCGGTGGCATCAGCACGGTGCAGGTGCGTGACAAGACCGCCTCGGATGACGCCGTGCTGCGCCTCGTGCTGCAGGTCGCCGGCGCGGTCGGTGACCGGGCCACCGTGATCGTCAATGACCGGGTGGACGTCTACCGGCGGGCGCTCGCCGAGGGCGCCGCCGTGCACGGCCTGCACGTGGGCCAGGGTGATGAGGCCGTGGCCCGGGTGCGCGACCGGGTCGGCCCCGACGCTGTTGTGGGCATCACCGCCAACACCCCGGTCGAGTTCGCCCGGGTGTTCGCGCTGCCCGCCGGCACCGTGGACTACCTGGGGGTCGGCGTGATCCGGGCCACCACGACCAAACCCGACCATCCGCCGGTGCTCGGGGTGCCCGGCTTCGCCGCGCTCACCCGCGAGAGTGTGTTGCCCTGCGTCGCCATCGGCGGCATCGGCCTGGCGGATGTCTGGCCGCTGCGCCAGGCCGGGGCCGCCGGGGTGGCCGTGGTGTCGGCCGTCTGCGCCGCCCCGGATGCCCGCGCCGCCGCTCGCGCGCTGCACCGGGAGTGGACCCGGTGACCGGGCCGCGGAGCATCCCCCGGGTGCACCCCCGAGTGCTGAGCATCGCCGGCACCGACCCCACCGGCGGTGCCGGGATCCAGGCCGACCTCAAGAGCATCGCCGCGAACGGCGGCTACGGCATGGCCGTGGTCACCGCGCTGGTGGCCCAGAACACCCGCGGCGTGCGCTCGGTGCACATCCCCCCGGTGGCCTTTCTGGTGGAGCAGCTCGACGCGGTCAGCGACGACGTCACCATCGACGCGGTGAAGATCGGCATGCTCGGCCGGGCCGACCTCATCGAGGCCGTGGCCGGCTGGCTGGCCCGGGTGCGCCCGCCGGTGATCGTGCTCGACCCGGTGATGATCGCCACCAGCGGCGACCGGCTGCTCGACGCATCCGCGGAGGCCGCGCTCCGCGCCCTGGTGCCGCTGGTGCACCTGGTCACGCCCAACCTGCCCGAACTGGCCGTGCTCGTGAACGAAGCCGAGGCCGCCGACTGGGCCCAGGCCCTCGAGCAGGGTGAGCGGCTCTCCCGCGCCACCGGCACCCAGGTACTGGTGAAGGGCGGCCACCTGGCCGGCCCGGACTGCCCGGATGCCCTCGTCGACGCGGCCGGCACCGTGCCGGGGCAGGCCCGCATCGTGCAGGTCACCGGGCCGCGCATCGACACCCCGAACACCCACGGCACCGGCTGTTCGATGTCGTCGGGCCTGGCCACGCTGGCGGCCCGGCACGGGGACTGGCCGCGGGCGCTGACCGAGACGAAGGCCTGGCTCAGCGACAGTGTGGCCTTCGCCGGCGAGCTCGAGGTGGGCGGCGGGAACGGCCCGATCAACCACTTCCACGCGCTGTGGGCGGCGAGTGGATTTAGGGCCGGATCAGGCCCATTCGACACGCCCGGGCTCGGCTGACCCTGTATTGTCCGGCGCGACTGCGCTTGACTGAATCGATGGGGAACACACGGAAGACCTATCAAAGCGTCCTGACCGTTCTGGGGGGAATGACCCTCGTCGCCGGTTTGGCCGCCTGCACGGCGACCGGGCCGGAGGCCGCGGGCAACAGCGCTGCCACGCCCAGTGCGCCATCGCCAACCGGCACCGCCACATCCAGCCCGACGCCCGCCGCTGACCCCGCCGCTAACCCTGCCGTCGATCCTGCCGTGACGGCGGCCTGGGCCGCCGAGGCCGTGCCCACCGGGGGATCCGACGGGTTCGTAATGGCCCAGAGCGGAGCGTTCCAGGCCGGCACGCCCGGCTCCTTCTCCCTGACGGCATCGACCCTGGCGGCCGGGGACTACTCGGTCTACCTCGCCTGCCGCGGCGACGCCGACACGACGCTCACCCTCACCATCGACACCGCGGAGCCGGCGACGCTGGCCGGCGGCTGCTCCGATCAGTCCCAGGGGATGGACCTCTCCCTGCCCGCCGAGGGAGCCACCTTCACGCTGCTCGGCGACAGCGACCAGCCGGTGGAGTGGGCGCTCGCGATCACCGACCGGCTGCCGCGAGCGGAGGGGTGAGACCGTGACTGAATTCCGGAACAGCCGCCGCGCCCTTGCCACCGGGCTGGCGGCGGCGGCTGTCGTCGCCGGCCTCACCGCCTGCAGCGCCGGCACCCCGGCCGCCGACGGCAGCATCCCGCCGACAGCCAGCGCCAGCGCCACGCCGACCCCCACCCCGACCTGGGATCCCGACGCGTCGGCGGACTTCGCCGCGGAGGTCTTCCCGGTCACCGGAACCGACCAGTACGTCGTCTACAACAACGGCCAGCTCACGGCCGCCGAGGACAGCGGATCCGGGGTGACCACCGACGCGGGGCCCGGCAGTTACGAGCTGCGGCTGGTCTGCCGCGGCGGCGCCGACAGTTCCATCACGATCACCGCGGTATCCGCCGGAACCGGGTCGGCGGTGCTCACGGCGCCCTGCGACGAACGAACCCAGACGGCACCGTTCACCATGGTGGACACCGGAGTCACGCTGACCGCAACGGGCACCGGCAGCGACCCGGTGGTCTGGGCGGCCGTGATCGCCACGTTGCCGGCGGCGTAGCCCGGCTCAGCCCATTTGGTTCTGCCTGGCCCTGACCGGCAGCAGCAACAGCAGGCCGATGAAGAGCACCAGCACGATGCCCAGGATGCCCCAGTAGGTCTCGCCGAAGAACGTCACCATCAGCGCAAACGCCGTTGGCGCCAGGAAGCTGGCGGCCCGACCGGTGGTGGCGTACAGGCCGAACACCTCGCCCTCACGCCCGGCCGGGATGATCCGGGCCAGGAAGGTACGGCTGGCCGACTGCGCCGGGCCGACGAACAGGCAGAGCGCCAGGCCGGCGGTCCAGAACACGATCTGGCCGCCGTCGTGCAGCAGGAACACCAGGCTGCCGCTGACGATCAGGCCCACCAGGGCGGTGACGATGACGGGCTTGGCGCCCAGCCGGTCGTCGAGCACGCCGACGCTGATCGTGGCGATGCCGGCGACCACGTTCGCGGCGATCGCGAAGATGATCACCTCGCCGGGGGAGAAGCCGAACGCCGAGGCCGCGAGGACCCCGCCGAAGGTGAACACGCCGGCCAGGCCGTCGCGGAAGATGGCGCTCGCGAACAGGAAGTAGACCACCTGGCGGTTCGTCTTCCAGAGCTTGGCGACGTCGCGGCCGAGCTCCACGTAGGACTGGAAGAAGCCGACTCTGGCGCGGGTCGCGGCATCCGGCGCCCGGTACTCGGGCACCCGCAGCAGCAGCGGCAGCGCGAACAGGCCGAACCAGGCGGCCGCGATGAGCATGGTCACCCGCACCGCCAGGCCGTTCTCGCTGGTGACGCCGAACAGGCCCACCTCGGGGTTGATGAAGCCGAAGTACACGATCAATAGCAGCACGATGCCGCCGATGTAGCCCATGCCCCAGCCGAAACCGCTGACCTTGCCGATGGTGCGCGGCGTCGACACCTGGGCGAGCATGGCGTTGTAGCTCACCCCGGCGAGCTCGAAGAACACGTTCCCGGCGGCCAGAAGCACCAGGCCGAGCAGCAGGTACTCGGGGGTCGGCAGTACGAAGAACATGCCGGCGGTGAGCCCCACGACGATGAACGTGTTCACGCCCAGCCAGAACTTGCGCCGGCCGGAGGAGTCGGAGCGGGCGCCGGTGACCGGGGCGAGCACGGCGATGAGCAGCCCGGCGATCGCGAGGGCCCAGCCCAACTGGGCGGCGATGGCGTCTTCGTCGCCGAACGACGAACCGGTGAGGTAGACGGCGAAGACGAAGGTGGTGACCACGGCGTTGAACGCGGCAGAGCCCCAGTCCCACAGGCTCCAGGCCAGCACGGCACCGCGGGTGGGAGTCGGCGCTGAGGCGGCGTGGGCGGCGCCTTTGCCGTCGAGTGTCTCGGTCATGCGTTCACCCTACGGCCGGGCGGTGAACAATGGGCGACGGATGTTACGCGCCGTGCGTCTCCGCCTCGAGGGACCGGTGCATCACGTGCAGGCCGACGAAGCCGTGCACCGGGTGCCGGAAGGCGCCGGGGACCGTGGTGAGGACGTTGAAGCCCAGCGACTGCCAGAGGCTCACGGCGTTGTGGTTGGTCTCGACGACGGCGTTGAACTGCATGGCGCGGAAGCCGGCGTTCCGGGCCTGGCCGAGCACGTGCCCGGCCAGGGCCCGGCCGATGCCGCGGCCGGCGGCCTGCCGGGCCACCATGAAGCCGGCGTTGCAGACGTGGCCGCCGGCGGCCGGCTGGTTGGGGTGCAGCTCGGCGGTGCCGAGCACCCGGCCGTCGTCGTCGGCCACGAAGACCCGGCCGCCGGGCTTGCCCATCCACCAGGCCTGGGCGGCCTCCTCGGTGGTGTCGCGTGGCCAGCAGTAGGTCTCGCCGGCCGCCACGACGTCCCGCAGAAAGGGCCAGATCTGGGCCCAGTCGCCCTCGCGGGCCTCCCGAATTTCCATCCCCCCAAATTACCGGTCCGCGAGCCGTGACTTAAGCACCGAAAACTCGGGGTTTCTGGGGCTTAATTCACAGTTCGCGAACCTTCGAGGGCGTGGGCGGCCAGGACGGTGCGGCCGGAGGTGTGGGCTCGGGGGAGCATATCGACGAGGGCGATCTGGGTGAGGGTGACGTGGGCGCCGGGGTGGAGGCGGGCCGGGGGTTTGTGGGTGATGTGGGCGCGGAAGCCGTCGCCGGTGAAGGCGGGTTCGTCGGGCTCGGCGGCGAACGGGCGGAGGGCCGCGACGAGGGTGTGGTGCAGCCCGGTGAGACCCTCGTGCGGTAGCACCAGCGTGACGGGGATGTTGTGGCGCCGGCCGAACAACGCGTCATCGCCGGCGGTGATCGTGAGGGGGCGCTGGGCCTGCACGGCGCCGCGGATGGCGTCGGCGATGTCGCCGGGCGCCGCATCCGTGAGAAACGGCGGCAGCACCGTGACGTGCAGGGGCCACGTCGCAACGGCGAAGCTGTCGCCCACCCGCAGTGGCTCGACCGGGAGCACAACAACGAGGCGGGGCATGCCCACACGTTACGCGACCTGTGAGTTAAGCCCCAGAATCGGGCGTTTTTCGGTGCTTAAGTCACAGTTCGCGGGAGGGGGAAGGGGTGGGCAGGGTGACCGTGAAGGTGGTGCCGGCCCCGGTGGAGTAGACGCGGATGGTGCCGCCGTGCGCCTCGGCGATCGACAGGGCGATCGCGAGGCCGAGGCCGGTACTGCGGGTGCCGCCAGTGCTGCGGGTTCCGCCGGTGCCCTGGGCCCTGGAGGCGTCGCCGCGGGCGAATCGCTCGAAGATCACGGGCAGCAGGGCGTCGCTGATGCCCGGCCCGTCATCCTGCACGCTCAGCTGCAGTGGCATGCCCGGTGCGCCCACCCGGAGCCGGGCGGTCACGGTGCTGGCGGGCGGGGTGTGCACCCGGGCGTTGGAGAGCAGGTTCGCCACCAGCTGGTGCAGCCGTTCCCGGTCGCCGCGCACGACCACCGCGGTCTCCGGCACCTCCGCGAGCCAGGTGTGCGCCGGCGCGGAGGCCCTGGCGTCGTTCACCGCGGTCAGCAGCAGGTCGGCGAGGTCGACGTCTTCGACGTGCAGGTCCTGGCCCTCGTCGAGCCGGGCGAGCAGCAGCAGGTCGCTCACCAGCGAGCTCATCCGCCTGGCCTCGGATTCGATGCGGGCGAGCGAGTACTCGGTGATCTCGGGCAGCTCGGAGCTGTCCTGGCGGGTCAGTTCGGCGTAGCCCTGGATGGCCGCCAGCGGAGTGCGCAATTCGTGGGAGGCATCCGTCACGAACCGGCGCATGCGCCGGTCGGTCGCCGCCCGCACGCTGAGAGCGGTGTCGACGTGGTCGAGCAGCTGGTTGAGGGCTTCGCCCACCTTGCCAGCCTCGGTGCGCGGGTCGGTGTCGGCGGCGGCGACGCGGGTGGAGATGCCGTGGTCGCCCACGTCCAGCGGCAGGGCGCTGACCTCCACGGCGGTGTCGACCACCCGGGCCAGCGGGCGGAGCGCCAGGCGCACCACCAGGATCGTGCCCACCACGGTGCCGGCCAGCGCCAGCACGGTGAAGATCGCGATGCCCAGGCCCTGGCGCAGCAACGCCATCTCGGCGGCCTCCAGCGGCACCCCGGCCACCAGCAGCTCGCCGTCGTTGACAACGGTGGCGACCCGGTAGGTCCCGAGCTCACCCAGGTCCAGGCTGCGATTGGCCGCGGAGAAGTCGGGATCGGCGGCCATCAGTTCGATCGCCCTGGTCACCTCGGTCGACAGCGCGACGGCGCCGGTGTCCGAGAACAGGGCGGAGTCGGCGACCCGGCCGTCGGCAACGACGGCGATCACGGTGCCGCGGCCGTGCCCGACGAAGTCGACGAAGGTCTTGACCGTGCCGCCGCCGCTGTGGTCGTGCACGTGCTCGCGCCCGCCGACGGCGTTGGGCCCCCGGTACTTGTCGACAGACCGGCTCAGCGCCGACAGGGAGGCCGTGAGCTGGGTGTCGGCCACGGTGTTCGTGGAGGTGCTCAGCACGGCGATGCTCAAGAGTCCCGTGCCGAGCAGCACCGCGGCCACGACGCCGGCGATGCCCACCACCAGGCGGCGCCGGAGCGTCCAGGGCGCCGGGCCGCGCTCGGGCGTCGCCGACTCGGCCGTGCTCACTCCGTGGGCCGCAGCATGTAGCCGACGCCGCGCACGGTGTGCAGCATCGGGGTGCGCTCGGCGTCGATCTTCTTGCGCAGGTACGACACGTACAGGTCCACGATGCTGGCCCGGCCGGCGAAGTCGTAGTTCCAGACCTCGTCGAGGATCTGGGCCCGGCTGAGCACCCGCATGGGGTTGCGCATGAAGAACCGCAACAGGTCGAACTCGGTGGTGGTGAGCATGATGTCGGCGTCGCCGCGGCGCACCTGGTAGCTGGTTTCGTCCAGGGTCAGGTTGCCCACCACCAGTGCGACCTGCTCGTCGGGCACGGCCTGCACGGTGCGGCGGAGCAGCCCGCGCAGCCGGGCCACCAGTTCCTCCAGGCTGAACGGCTTGGTCATGTAGTCGTCACCGCCGACGGTCAGGCCGATGATGCGGTCGTCCACGGAGTCCCTGGCGGTGAGGAAGAGGGTCGGTGTGCTGGAGCCGGCCGAGCGCAGGTGCCGCAGCACGCTCAGGCCGTCGGTGTCCGGCAGCATGATGTCCAGGATCACGACGTCCGGCCGGTTGTCCCGGTAGGCCTGCAGGGCGGCCTGCCCGGTGTGGGCCACGTCGACGGTCCAGCCCTCGTAGCTCAGCGCCAGGCTGACCAGGTTGGTGAGGGTGTCTTCGTCGTCGACGAGCAGCACCCGGATGGCCGAGCCGTCCAGCCGGGAGATCCGCGGGAGCTTCGCCAGCACCGCCCGCCGGCGCACGGAGTCCGCGGCGGGATCGGGGGAGGTGGAGGGCAGCACACTGTATTCTCCCACGAGCCAAATCTCCCGCGAGTTTGTGAGAATGCTGAGAGTTGAGCCTGACCGACTCAACTTTGGGGACCCCAGCTTGACTCGGTTTTCGGGCAGTGTCACACTTGAGCCAGCAACACTCAAGTCTTAGAAATAGGTCTTGAACCCATACTTTTGAAGGAGATACTCTCACATGGCTCGTGCAGTCGGCATTGACCTCGGAACCACCAACTCGGTGGTGGCCGTACTCGAGGGTGGAGAACCCACCGTCATCGCAAACGCTGAAGGCTTCCGCACCACGCCTTCCGTCGTGGCATTCACCAAGGACGGCGAAGTACTCGTCGGCGAGACCGCCAAGCGTCAGGCCGTCACCAACGTGGACCGCACCATCTCGTCGGTCAAGCGTCACGTCGGCACGAACTGGACCGTCGGCATCGACGACAAGAAGTACACCCCGCAGGAGATCTCCGCTCGTATCCTCGCCAAGCTCAAGCGCGACGCCGAGCAGTACCTGGGCGACAAGGTGACGGATGCCGTCATCACCGTTCCCGCCTACTTCAACGACGCCGAGCGCCAGGCCACGAAGGAAGCCGGCGAGATCGCCGGCCTCAACGTGCTGCGCATCATCAACGAGCCCACCGCGGCCGCCCTGGCCTACGGCCTGGACCGTGGCAAGGAAGACGAGCTCATCCTGGTCTTCGACCTCGGTGGCGGAACCTTCGACGTCTCCCTCCTCGAGGTGGGCAAGGACGACGACTTCAGCACCATCCAGGTGCGCTCGACCGCCGGTGACAACCGCCTCGGCGGCGACGACTGGGACCAGCGCATCGTTGATCACCTGATCAAGCGCTTCAAGGACTCCACCGGCGTCGACGTCTCCAAGGACAAGATCGCCAAGCAGCGCCTCAAGGAAGCCGCGGAGCAGGCCAAGAAGGAACTCTCTTCGAGCATGTCCACCAGCATCCAGCTGCCCTACCTCTCCCTGACGGAGAACGGCCCGGCCAACCTCGACGAGACGCTCACCCGCGCCCAGTTCGAGAAGATGACCGAAGACCTGCTCGACCGCACCAAGAAGCCCTTCCAGGACGTCATCCGTGAAGCCGGCGTCAAGGTCGAAGACATCGCGCACGTCGTTCTCGTCGGTGGCTCCACCCGTATGCCCGCCGTGTACGAGCTCGTCAAGGCCGAGACCGGTGGCAAGGACCCGAACAAGGGTGTCAACCCGGATGAGGTCGTCGCCGTCGGCGCCGCTCTGCAGGCCGGCGTGCTGAAGGGCGAGCGCAAGGACGTTCTGCTCATCGACGTCACCCCGCTCAGCCTCGGCATCGAGACCAAGGGCGGCATCATGACGCGCCTCATCGAGCGCAACACGGCCATCCCCACCAAGCGCAGCGAGACCTTCACCACGGCCGACGACAACCAGCCGTCCGTGGCCATCCAGGTCTTCCAGGGCGAGCGCGAGTTCACCCGCGACAACAAGAACCTGGGCACCTTCGAGCTCACCGGCATCGCGCCGGCCCCGCGCGGCATCCCGCAGGTGGAGGTCACCTTCGACCTCGACGCCAACGGCATCGTGCACGTGTCCGCCAAGGACAAGGGCACCGGCAAGGAGCAGTCGATGACCATCACCGGCGGCACCGCGCTGGGCAAGGAAGACATCGAGCGCATGGTGCGCGAGGGTGAAGAGCACGCCGCTGAGGACAAGCGCCGCCGCGAGGCTGCCGAGACCCGCAACGGTGCAGAGCAGCTCGCCTACTCGATCGAGAAGCTGATCAAGGAGAACGACGAGAAGCTGCCCGAGGAGGTCAAGTCCGAGGTTCAGGGCGACGTTGACGCTCTCAAGTCCGCGCTCGCCGGCGACGACGACGACGCGGTCAAGACCGCGTTCGACAAGCTCACCGAAAGCCAGGGCAAGCTCGGCGAGGCCATCTACGCCTCCAGCCAGGCGGATGCCGCGGCCGGCGCATCCGAGACCGCTGAGCCGACCACCGAGTCGACCAACTCCGACGAAGACGTTGTCGACGCCGAGGTTGTCGACGACGAGGACGAAGCGAAGAAGTAATGACAGACTCCAACCGTCCGGACGAATCCCGTCCTGAAGACGAGTCTGCTGCTGCGGGAGCGCCCGAATCGGGCGCCCCCGCGGCGGGCGGGCCCGGCTCCGGGACCGACGCTGAGGCCGAACTGGCCGCAGCGGTCGACGCGACCGAGGCATCCGAAGTGAAGCAGGGCGACACGCCTGACACCGACGATTCCGCCTCGGCCGAGGGCATCGAGGAAGACGAGCTGACCGTGCAGGACATCCTGGACGCGGCCAACCTCGAGGCTTCCGATCCCTCCAGCGAGCACCTCGCCGACCTCAAGCGGGTCACCGCGGAGTACGCCAACTACCGCAAGCGCACCGAGGCCAACCGGGAGATCGAGCGCGAGCGCGTCACCGGCGAGGTCGTCAAGGTGCTGCTGCCTGTGCTCGACGACCTGTACCGGGCCGAGAAGCACGGCGACCTCGAGGGCGACACCGCCTTCGCGACCATCGCCGCGAAGCTGCGCGCCAGCACCGAGCGCATCGGCCTCAAGCCGTACGGCTCGGTCGGCGACGTGTTCGACCCCACCGTGCACGAGGCCATCTTCCAGATGCCCACTCCTGACATCGACGTGGAAACTGTCGGCGACGTCGTCGAGACCGGCTACTACCTCGGATCCTCGCTGTTGCGGGTGGCCAAGGTCGTCGTGCAGGTACCGAGCGATGGCTAGCCAGGACTGGTTCGACAAGGACTTCTACAAGGTTCTCGGAGTATCGAAAGACGTCTCCGCGGCCGACCTGAAGAAGGCGTATCGCAAGCTCGCCCGCAAGTACCACCCGGACTCCAACCCGGGGAACCCTGCGGCGGAGGCGAAGTTCAAGGAGATCAGCGAGGCCCACTCGGTCATCGGTGACCCCGAACAGCGCAAGGAGTACGACGCCGTGCGTGCCATGGGCGGTGGGGCACGCTTCACCGCCCCCGGCCAGGGTGGCCAGCAGGGCGGCTTCGACGATGTCTTCGGCGGCATGTTCGGCGGGGGAGCCCGTCAACAGGGCTACTCCTACGAGCAGGCCGGCTTCGACGACATCCTCGGTGGCATGTTCGGCCGGGGAGCGCAGGGTGGTGGTGGCCGGTTCGGCACCTCCACCGGCGGTTTCCGGGGTGCAGGCGGACCGACCAGGGGGCGCGACGTGATCGCGTCGACCACGGTCGACTTCATCACCGCGACCCACGGCGATCAGATCACCCTGCAGACGCAGGAGGGGCGACCGATCAAGGTCAAGATCCCCGCCGGCGTCGCCGACGGCCAGAAGATCAAGCTGCGCGGGCAGGGGCAACCCAGCCCGGACGGCGGCGAGAGCGGCGACATCGTGCTCACCGTCACCGTGCGCAAGCACCCGGTCTTCGAACGCGACGGGCTCAACCTGCGCGTGGATGTGCCGGTGACCTTCGCCGAGGCCGCCCTCGGCGCCACCATCGAGGTGCCCACCCTGGGTGGGCCCCCGGTGAAGCTGCGGGTAGCCCCCGGCACGCCCAGCGGGCGGGTGCTGCGGGTCAAGGGCCGCGGTGTGGTCACCCCGAAGGGCACCGGCGACCTGCTCGCCGAGGTTCAGGTGGCCGTGCCGTCGCACCTCTCGAAGGACGCCGAGGAGAAGTTGCTCGCGTTCAACGAGGCGCTGCCCAAGGAGAACCCGCGCGACGAACTCCTCGCCAGGGCCAAGGGTTAGCGACACCCCATGGATGAGAACACCCGGGTCTTCGTGATCAGCACTGCCGCAGAGTTGGCGGGGATGCACCCGCAGACCCTACGGCAGTACGACCGGATGGGACTGGTCAGTCCCGGCCGCACGCCGGGCCGCTCGCGCCGCTATTCGATGCGCGACGTGGCCCGGCTGCGGGAGATCTCGGACCTGGGTGCCGAAGGGGTCAGCCTGGAGGGCATCCGGCGCATTCTCGCGTTGGAAGACACCGTGCGGGCGCTGGAAAGCCGCGTGGGAGACCTCGAAGCGGCCCTGGCCGACGAGCTGCTGAACCGTCCGGGCCGCCGCGTCTTCGCGGCCGGCTCGGCCGGTGACGTCATCTCGATGCGCGCCGGTACCCGCACCCGCCGCTCCAACCAGATCGTGATCTGGCGCCCCCTCGACAAGTGACCCCGCGAACTGTGAGTTAAGCACCTTCCCGGAGGGTTTTTAGGTGCTTTTCTCACGGTTCGCGGGTGCGGGCGGGCGTGGGAGTCAGAGCGGGAGCTTCTGAGCGGGGGTGCACTGAGTCATAGACTTGCTGAATGGAATTGCGCCAGCTTGAACATTTCGTGACGGTCGCCGACGAACGCCACTTCACCCGGGCAGCCGAGCTGCTGCACATCTCCCAGTCGGGTCTGTCCGCGTCGATCCGGGCGCTGGAGATCGAGCTGGGCACCTCCCTGTTCATCCGCAGCACCCGCCGGGTCGAACTCACGGCCGCCGGCCAGGCCCTGCTCACGGATGCGCTGCGCACCCTGGCCAGCGCCGCCGCGGCGCAGAACGCGGTCGCCGCGGTGCGCGGCCTCATGCGTGGACGCCTCACCGTGGGCGCCGAGCCGTGCCTGGGCTCCGTGGACCTGCCCGCAGAGCTCGCCCGCTTCCGCACCGCCAACCAGGGCGTTGAGGTGCGGCTGCGCCAGCTGGGCTCCGTGGAGCTGATCGAGGGTGTGGCTAGCGGCACCACCGATGTGGCCCTCGTCGTGGTGACCGGGGACACCCCGCCCGGGGTGCGGCTGCACCCGCTGAGCAGCCAGAAGATGGTGGTGCTCTGCCATCCGGACCACCCGGTCGCGGCCTTGGCCGAGGCCGACCTGGAGTCCCTGCGCACCGAAGAGCTGATCGGGTTCCAGGCCGGCTGGGGCGCTCACATGCTCGCCCGGCGGGCGTTCGCCGCGGCGGGCTTCGAGTACCGGGCGGCCATGGAGGTCAACGACGTGCATCCGCTGCTCGAACTGGTGGGCTACAACCTGGGTGTGGCGATCGTGCCCACCAGCTTCGCGCTGAAGCGGCCGGACGACCTGGTGGCGGTGCCGTTGCCGGCGAGTGTGCCGGAGTGGGCGGTGGCCGTTGCGGTCGCCGACGAGCCGAGCCCGGCCGCGTCGGCGTTCCTCGCGCAGCTGCTCGAGGACGTCGCCGCCGGCCAGGCCGCCGCGCCCGCGCCCGCGACCGGGCTGCCGGTCGACGCGATCGGCTCGGCGGCCTGACGGTCCGCAACCCGGCGGGTTAGAAGCCCAGCGGAATCCGCCCGGAGAACACGGTCTTCACCGGCGGGGCGGCGAGCACCTCGCCGAGCCGGCTGACGCCCTCCGGCGTGGTGCGCCAGGCGGCGTAGGCGTCATGGTCGGCGGCGGTGGCCCACTGCTCGACCACGATCACGTGGGCGGGGTCGGCATCGTCGACGATGATCTCGAGCCCCTCGTTGCCCGGCCAGGCGCGGGTCGCGGCGAGCACCTCATTGAGCAGGGCCGGCACGGTGTCCAGCGCGGCCGGGTCGAGGTGCAGCTCGAGGTGCACGATGGCGCTCATGCGGTCACCGTCTCAGAGGTCACGGTCTCAGACAGCAGGGCGAGTTCCTCGTCTGACAGGGTCAGCTCGGCCGCCCGCACCGAATCGCGGATGCTCTCAGGCCGGCTCGCCCCCGGGATCGGGATGACCCGGGGCGACGCGGCCAGGTGCCAGGCCAGCGTGACGACCTGGGGGCTCACGCCGTGCGCATCCGCCACCTGCTGGAACGGCGCGAACCGGGTGCCCAGGTCGGCGGCGGACTTGATCCCGCCGAGCGGGCTCCAGGACAGGAACGCGACGCCGAGCTCTGTGCAGAGGTCGAGCTCGGGCTGGCTGCTGCGGAACGCCGGCGAGTACTGGTTCTGCACGCTGGCGAGCCGGCCGCCGAGGATCTCGTAGGCCTCGCGGATCTGCGCCGGGTTGGCGTTGGAGATGCCGGCCAGGCGGATGGTGCCCGCGTCGAGCAGGTCGCGGATGGCGCCGATGGAGTCGGCGTACGGCACCGCGGGGTCGGGCCGGTGGTGGTGGTACAGGTCGATCGCGTCTCCGCCGAGCCGTTTCAGCGACGCCTCGGCGGCCTTCTTGAGGTACTCGGGCCGGCCGTCGACGTACCAGCTGCCGTCGCCGGGCCGCAGGTGCCCGCCCTTGGTGGCCACGATCACCTGCGCCGTGTCGCCGCCCCAGGAGGCGATGGCGCGGGCGATGAGCGACTCGTTGTGGCCCACCTCGTCGGCGTGCAGGTGGTACGCATCCGCGGTATCGAAAAGCGTCACGCCCTCCTCGAGGGCGGCGTGGATGGTGGCGATGGAGCGGGCCTCGTCCGGCCGGCCCTCGATCGACATGGGCATGCCGCCCAGGCCGACGGAGCTGACGGTGCGGCCTGCGATCTGTCGGGTCTTCATAGGGTGTCCAATCTGTGCTGATGGATGAGCCGGTCGAGCGTGGTGTTCAACTCCGCGTCCACGACCTGCTGTTCCGGATGTTCGTCGTACCAGGCGATCGCCTCACGGAAACCGAGGGCCACCGGGGTGGTGCAGACGAAGTCGGGCACCAGGCGGGTGACCTTGGTGTTGTCGAAGATCACCGAGTGCGAGCGGTCGCCCAGCAGCGGGCCGCTCCACTCGGGGTTCGCGGCGGCCATGGTGTCGCTGGCCACGTGCACGATCTCAGGCGCCGGGGCGCCGGCGGCGCGGGCGTACTCGGCGTAGATGGCGTCCCAGGGCAGGTACTCGCCCGAGGTGATGGTGAAGCTGTCGCCCACGGCCTGCGACCGGCCGAACAGGCCGACCAGCGCCTTGGCGAAGTCGGTGCTGTGGGTGAGGGTCCAGAGTGACGTGCCGTCGCCGTGCACCACCACCGGCTGTCCGGTGCGCATCCGGTGGATGTCGGTCCAGCCGCCGAGCAGCGCGATCTGGGTGCGGTCGTAGGTGTGCGACGGACGGATGATCGTGACCGGGAAGCCCTCGTCGCGGTAAGCCGTCATCAACACGTCTTCGCAGGCGATCTTGTCGCGGGAGTACTGCCAGTAGGGGTTCTGCAGCGGCGTGGACTCGCGGATCGGGAGTGCCGCCGGCGGCTTCTGGTAGGCCGAGGCCGAGCTGATGAACAGGTACTGACCGGTGCGGCCGGCGAACTGGGCGATGTCGGCACGCACGTGCTCGGGGGTGAACGCCACGAAGTCGACCACCACGTCGAAGGTGCGCTCGCCGAGCGCGGCGGACACCGCGTGGGGGTCCCGCACGTCAACGGTGAGCGTCTCGGCGGCGGCGGGCACCTGACGCAGGGTGGATTGGCCGCGGTTGAGCACGGTGAGCCGGTGGCCGCGGGCCACCGCCAGCTCGGCCGCTGCGGTGCTGATGACGCCGCTGCCGCCGATGAAGAGAACACTCAACCCGGCTGTTGTCGCGGGCGTCACCAGGCGTAGTCCTCGGGCGCGGTCTTGAAACCGGGGAAGATCTCGTCGAGGCGCCCCAGTGCGGCTTGGTCGAGCTTGACGTCGACGGCGCGGAGGCCGGCGTCCAGCTGTTCCATGGTGCGCGGGCCGATGATCGGCGCGGTCACCGCGCTCTGGTGCATCAGCCAGGCCAGGCCCAGGTCGCCCGGCTCGTGGCCGAGTTCGGCGGCGAAGTCCTCGTAGGCGCCGATGGCCGTGCGGTTCTTCTCGAGCTTCTCGGCGTTGGCGCCGGAGACGCGGCGGCTGCCGTCACGCTCCTTCCGCAGCACTCCGCCGAGCAGGCCGCCCTCCAGCGGCGACCAGGGCATGATGCCCATACCGTTGGCCTGCGCGGCGGGGATGACCTCACGTTCGATGTCGCGCTTGAGCAGGTTGTAGAGCGACTGCTCGCTCACCAGCCCGGTGAAGTTGCGCTTGCGGGCCTCGGCCTGCGCGGTGGCGATGTGCCAACCGGCGAAGTTGCTGCTGCCGGCGTAGAGGATCTTGCCCTGCGCGACCGCGGTCTCCATGGCCTGCCAGATCTCGTCCCACGGGGTGTCGCGGTCCACGTGGTGAAACTGGAACAGGTCGATGTGGTCGGTCTGCAGGCGCTTCAGGCTCTCGTCGAGCGACCGGCGGATGTTGAGCGCCGAGAGCTTGCCGTCGTTGGGCCGGTCGGACATGGTGCCGTAGACCTTGGTGGCCAGCACGGTGTCTTCGCGGCGCTCGCCGCCCTGGGCGAACCAGCGGCCCAGGATGCTCTCGGTCGCGCCGCGGCCCAGCTTGGAGCCGTAGACATTGGCGGTGTCGAAGAAGTTGATGCCCGCCGCGCGGGCGGCGTCCATGATGCCGAACGAGGTGGGCTCGTCCGTCTCCGGGCCGAAATTCATGGTGCCGAGGCACAGGCGCGAAACTGACAGGCCGGACCGACCGAGGTGTGTGTATTCCATACCCTCAGGCTGCTCCGCCCGGGGGTCACTGTCCAACAGGAGAACCGGATGCGATCCAGCACTCCGGCTTCTCAATCCGGCTTCGCGCCGCGACTCAATCCGTGTCGAGGTCCCCGAGTCGCCCGGTTTCGCTCGGCTGCCGGCTGGCCGTGACGGCGAGCAGGTCGAGCGACAGCTGGGGGTTGAAGCGCAGGGGCAGGTCGACGGTCGCCCGAATTTCCCAGCGCACATGCAGGTTGCCGATGGACAGCGACGGGGCGGGCAGGCCGGCGGGTGTCTCGACCGTGAAGGGCAGGTCGACCACGGCGCCGGGAGTCAGCGTGCCGGCCGGTCCGAGCGTGACGGCGGCCGTCACGGCCTCCGAATGCCGGAAGCCCTCAGACTCGCTGGCATCCGGGTCGGCGGCCTGGCCGGGACCACCCCAGACCTCCTCGCAGCGCACCAGCTGCACGCGCACGCCCCGGGTCGCGACCTCTTCGCGGGGACGCACCCGCAGGATGCCCGTGAGTGGCGTGCCGGGTTCCAGCACCCGGGAGGACAACGCGATGAACTCCAACGCGACCTGGCCGAGGTGTTCGCCGACCGGGGGATGACCGATGTCGGTTGCGCTGGTCTGGCCCCAGGACTGCACGTCGATCAGACGTTCGCGCTTGATGATCTGGCCGCCGGCGGCCCGCAGCACACAGCGCACCGACCAGCCCACGTCGATCAGGTCGCCGCGCACCGAGGCCGGGCCGTCACTGGGGATGCTCAGGGTGCCCGACAGCACCCGGGTCTGGCCGACCGGGATCACGCCGGGCGCCGGCACAGTGACCGAGGAGATCAGTTCGGTGTTGCGCTCCCGGGCGGGAAACACGCCGCCGTAGATGTTGCCGCGACCGTAGGTGTAGTTCACCTTGCGGATCAGCGTCAGTTCGGCGTGCTCGATCAGCGCGGGGCGGAGCGCCCGGATTCTAATGGTCACCCCCAGCGAATTGCCCTCGATCACTACTCCGTCCGCGGGAGTGAGTTCCACCGAGACCTGCACGGCTGTATCGGTTGTTGTGACCACCATGTCGCACCAAACTTCCTGTAACCCGTTGCCAGAGACCCACTCAATGGGGACAACGTACGCACAGTAAAGCCAGAGAGTGTGCCGTGTTCAAGGGGATTGACTTGCCTGACCCTGTCTGCATCGGCACGGTTTATAACAGCTCGTCTGCATCAGCCCGGGAACAGCTCCTCCGCGGTGGGCGGGTTGGCGCCGGCGCGCGACACCGTGATCGCGGCGCTCGCCAGGGCGGTCCGGCCCATCCGGGTCAGGTCGTCGGCGCCGACGGTGTTCTGCAGCACGGCCTCGATGGCATCGCCGGCGAGGATCGCATAGAGCAGGCCCGACATGAACGAGTCGCCCGCCCCGATGCTGTCGACCACGGTCACCGGATGCGCCGCCAGCTCGGTCGTGACCCCGCCGGCGCGCAGCACGGCGCCGTCGCCGCCTCGGGTGATGGCGACCAGGGCCACCCCTGCCGCCACGTAGTCCCGCATGATCTGGTCGAGGCTCTGCCCCGGGTAGAGCCAGGCAGCATCCTCGTCGCTCATCTTCACCACGTGCGCGGCTCGAGAGAGCTCTTCGACGGCTCGCACCACATCGTCGCGGCTGCCCATGATGCCCGGTCGTACATTGGGGTCGTAGCTGAGCAGGGTGCCGGCCGGGGCGTTGGTGAACGCGGCCAGCACGGCCTGGCCGCCCGGCTGCAGGATCGCGGCGATCGACCCGGTGTGGATCAGGGTGCACGGGGCGGGCAGCGCCACCGGCGGAAGCTCCCAGCGCAGGTCGAAGTCGTAGCTGGCGGCCCCGGCCGCATCCAGGATGGCGGTGGCGCTCGAGGTGGCGCCGGGCGTGACCGACCCCGGCAGCAGGTCAACACCGGCCGCGCGTAGGTGCTCCGCGATGATCTCGCCGAACGGGTCGGCGCCGATCTGGGTGACCAGGGTGGTGGGCACGCCCAGCCGGCCGAGTCCGTATGCCACGTTCATCGGGCTGCCGCCCGCATGGCTCACCGGCTCGGCGCCGGGACGGCGCACGATGTCGATGAGAGCCTCCCCGATCACGAGGGCGCGCGTCACCGCAGCACTCGTCACCGCAGCACTCGTCACCGCAGTACCGCGTAGCTCAGGTACACCACGCCGTTCCGGAACGCGTACTCGTCCTTCAGCTCGAGAGCAAGATGCAGTTCCTCCGGCAGGAACCTGGTGCCGCCGCCCACCACGACGGGGGAGACCAGCAGGTGCAGCTCGTCGACCAACCCGGCCGCGAAGGCCTGCGCGGCCAGGTGCGGACCGCCGATCGACAGGTTCGCGGTGGCCGAGGCCTTGAGCGCCCGCACCGCTTCCGGGTCGAAACTGCGCTCGATGCGGGTGCGCCGGCTCGACACCTCTTCCAGGGTGCTGGAGTAGACGACCTTGTCCGCGGCCTGCCAGATCGCGGTGTAGTCGCGCATCACGGCGGGCTGGTCGTCGTCGCCGTGGTGCATGGTCTCCCAGGCCACCATCACCTCGTACAACCGCCGGCCGTACAGATAGGTGCCCACCGACCGCTCGAGGTCGTTGACGAAGGTGTGCACCTCGTCGCTCGGGGTGCTCCAGTCGAAGTTGCCCTCCGAGTCGGCGACATAGCCGTCCAGGGAGGTGATGAAGGTGGCAATCAGGTTGGCCATGCACCCATTCTGCTCGCAGTGCCGCCCCGGGGGCCAGAGCGAAGGCGGCGCAATACGCCGTTAACGCCACGTCACCTTCGGGAAATGCGCCACCGCTGGAATGAGAGGCGACACGACGAAGGGCAGGACAGGCAAATGTTCCACATGGGCTGGTTTCTCAACTACACGCTTCCGGGCTGGGGCAAGGACTGGTCCGGCGAAGCCGCCAGGGACTGGACCAGCCCCGACCTGTACATCGAGCTCGCGAAGGCCATGGAGCGTGCCCGCTTCGACTACATGATGCTCGAGGACGGCGCGTTCATCCCCGACGCGTACAAGGGCACCGCCGAGTACTACCTCGCCAAGGCGTCGCACGCGCCCAAGCACGACCCCGCCATCCTGGTGCCGCTGATCATGCAGGCCACCCGGCACCTGGGCGTGATCATGACCATCGCCACGCCCTACTACCCGCCGTTCGCCGCCGCCCGCCTGATGAGCAGCCTCGACCACCTCTCCGCGGGCCGGGCCGGCATCAACCTGGTCACCGCACACAACGTGCGCACCGCGCAGAACTTCGGCCGCGACGTGCACTACGAACACGACCTGCGCTACGAGATGGCCGACGAGTGGATCGACCTGGTCAAGGAGCTCTGGGCGTCGTGGGAACCCGACGCCGTCGTCGCCGACCATGAGTCGGGCATCTACGCCGATCACACCAAGGTGCATCCGGTGAACTTCGAGGGCCGCTTCTACAAGTCCCGCGGGCCGCTGAACACCATCCCCTCCCCGCAGGGCAGCCCGGTGGTTTGCCAGGCCGGCGGCTCCCCGGCCGGCCGCGACCTCGCCGCGAAGCACGCCGACACCGTCGTCGCATCCGTGCCCGGCATCGCCGCGATGAAGGAGTACCGCGCCGATATGAACGAGCGGCTGGTGCGGTTCGGCCGGGATCCGAAAGACCTCAAGATCCTCTTCACCATCTCTCCGGTCTTCGGTGAGACCCACGACGAGGCGGTGGCCAAGAAGGCACGCATCGACGCCACCACCATCGAGGATGCCCTCGCCCGGATCTCCTGGACCAGCGGCATCGACTTCTCCCAGTTCGACCTCGACGCCCCGCTGCCCACCATCAACACGGATGCGGCATCGTCGACCACGCTGGGCATGCTGCAGGGATCCGACCCCACCACGACGCTCCGCGAGATCGCCCAGCGGCCGGTGCGGCTCGGCTCGCTCGAGGTCAGCGGCACCGTCGACGAGGTGGCCGACGTGATGGAAGAGGCCATGCAGGAGGTCGGCGGCGACGGGTTCCTCATCGCCGGGCAGCTCTCCCGCCGCTACATCAGCGAGGTCGTCGACGGCCTGGCGCCGGTGCTGCGCCGCCGGGGCCTGATCCGCAGCGAATACACCGGGGCCACCCTCCGCGACAACCTGAAGGAGTTCTGAATGTTCCACATGGGCTGGTTCCTCGGCTTCGGTTTCGGCTCCTACGGCTGGAACCAGCAGTGGTCGGGCAATGCGGCTGCGGACCTCGCCAACCCGCAGCTGTTCATCGACCTGGCCACGTCGCTGGAGCGGGCCGGTTTCGACTACATGATGATGGAGGACTCCTCGGTCATCCCCGACACCTTCCGCGGCACCATGGAGGAGTCCCTGCGCGCCGGCATCGTGCGGATGGACCCGATGCCGCTGATCCCGCTGCTCGCCGCGGCGACCAAGCACCTGGGGATCGTGGCCACCGCCGCCACCACCTTCTACCCGCCGTTCCTGGCCGCGCGGCTGCTGACCACCCTCGACCACCTCAGCCACGGCCGGGTGGGCGTGAACCTGGTGACCGCCAGCCCGGATGCGGCGGCGCAGAACTACGGACTGGCCAAGCACTACGAGCACGACCTGCGCTACCGCATGGCCGACGAGTGGGTGCAGGCGGTCACGGCGCTCTGGGACACCTGGGAGCCCGGCGCCCTGGTCCTCGACGAGAAGGCCGGGGTGTTCGCCGACCACAGCAAGGTGCACCGCGCCGACTTCAACGGCGAGTTCTACAAGACCCGCGGCCCGCTGAACACGGTGCCGTCCCCGCAGGGGCATCCGATCATCTGCCAGGCCGGCGGCTCACCCGCGGGCATGGACTTCGGCGCCAAACACGCCGACACCATCCTCGCGTCGGTCGCCGGCGCCGACGGCATGAAGCGCTACCGCGACGACATCTCCCGCCGCATGATCGGCTTCGGCCGCGACCCGAAGGACGTCAAGGTGCTGTTCCTGGTGGAGCCGGTGCTGGCCGACACCGACGCCGACGCGATCGAGAAGAAGCGCCGGATGGATGCCGCGAACGAGGGCAACATCGAGGCGTCGCTGATGCGGATGTCCTACATCTCCGGCCTGGACTGGTCGAAGTTCGCGCTCGACGAGGAGATCCCCGACCTCACCGGCAAGCACAACGGGCACCAGAGCGTCGTCGACGACTTCCTCAAGGCCGCGGCGGGCAAGACCCTGCGCGAGGCCCTCGCGTCCCAGCGCCGGGGCACTTCCTCGGTGCAGCTGGTCGGCTCGCCGGACACCGTGGCCGGCCAGATGGACGAGGCCATGCAGGAGGCCGGCGGCGACGGGTTCCTGGTGGCACTGCCGGTGACCCGCAAGAACATCACCGAGGTCTGCGACGGCCTGGCTCCTGCGCTTCGGCGCCGCGGCCTGATCCGCGAGGAGTACCTGCCCGGCACCTTCCGCGATAACCTATTCGCCTTCTGACACTCGCTTTCTGACGTTGCCGGTCAGGAGCCACCGCACAGCAAAGGGGCGCTCATGAACACCGCCGAGATGAATGCCGTCGAGATTCAGACTGCGGCGGGGCTCGTCCGCGGCGTCCAGCGTGCGGGGTCGGCGGCGTTCCTCGGCATTCCCTACGCCGCGCCGCCGGTGGGCGAGCTGCGCTTCGCCGCACCGGTGCCGCATCCGGCCTGGCACGGTGTGCTGGATGCCACCAGCCCCGGCGCCACCCCGCAGCGGATCGACGGCGGCGACACCACCCTGGTGCCCGAGCCGAGCTTCCCCGGCGAGTCCACGCTGAACGTGAGCGTGTTCACCCCGAGCCCGGCTCCGGCGCCTGCCGGTGCCGGCCTGCCGGTGCTGGTCTACATCCACGGTGGCGGCTACACCTCCGGATCGGCCGCCAGCCCCTGGTACGACGGCGCCGGCTTCAACCGGCACGGTGTGGTCACCGTGAACGTGTCGTACCGGCTGGGCTTTGACGGGTTCGGCTGGATCGAGGATGCGCCGCTGAACCGCGGGGTGCTCGACTGGCTGCTGGCGCTGGAATGGGTGCGGGACAACATCGGCCGCTTCGGCGGCGACCCGGCCCGGGTGACCATCGCCGGGCAATCCGCGGGCGGCGGTGCCGTGCTCACCCTGTTGTCGGTGCCGCGGGCGCACCCGCTGTTCGCGCGGGCCATCGTGATCTCCGGGGTGGCCACCCACCTCACGCCGGCGGTGGCGGAACAGACCGGCCGACGCCTGGCCGAGTTGGCCGGGGTGGCGCCCACCCGCGCCGGCCTCGGTGCGCTCACCGAAGAGCAGATCCTCGCCGAGCAGCCACGGGCCACCGCGTTGCCCGCCGGTAGCCCGGCCGGTCCGCTGGGCGAGATCGCGAACACCCTCGTCAGCGGGCTCCCGTTCGGCCCGGTCGTCGACGGCGACCTGATCCCGCTGGCCACGGTCGACGCCGTTCTGGCGGGCATCGGCGCCGACAAACCGCTGATGCTCGGCAGCACCGACCACGAGTTCAACTTCGCCATGAACGACCTCACCGACGAGCTCGCCGGTGAAGACGCCGCCGAGATGCTCGTTCGGTTGGGCGTCGCCGCCCCGGCAGCGCGCGCCTATGCCGCGGCGCACGACCAGCGAGGCACCGCCGACCTGCTCGGCCAGTTCGCCTCCGACCGCGCCATCCGCGGCGTGATGCTGCAAGTGGCCGAGGCCCGGACCGCGGTCGCTGCCGACCGGGCCGCCGCCGCATCCGTCACGCTGGGCGTCGCCGCCTCGGTCGGTGTCGCCGTGGGCCGCACAGCGGATGCCGCACCCACCTGGCTCTGGGCGTTCGCCTGGCGCTCGCCCACCATCGGCGGGGCGCTGCACTGCCTGGACCTGCCATTCTTCTTCGACGCGCTCGACGCCCCGCGGGTGGCGGTGCTGGCCGGCCCCGCGCCGTCCCAGCGACTGGCCGACGAGGTGCACGGCGACGCGGTGGCCTTCATCAACGGCGGAGCGCCCTCCTGGCCGGCCTGGGCCGCCGGTACGCCCGTCGAGGCCCAGCCGGTGATCCGCTACGAGAGCGACCCGGCCCGCCCAACCCAGGCCAGCACCGAGGTCACCACCGAGGTCAGCACAGCGGCCGCCACCGAGGTCAGCAAAGTTGCCGCCACCGAGGTCAGCAAAGTTGCCGCCACCGTTGCCGCCACCGCGGTCAGCACGGTGGTCAGCACCGTTGCCGCCACCTACGCGGGCGCCCGCCTCGCCGTCGCTGCCGAGCCGGCCACCGCCCCGTCCCAGCCCGCCTGACCCATCCGCTCGCCCGCGCTAGCGAGCAGTACTCTCGCGAAAGCGGCCGTGTGGTTGCTTCGCTGAGCTGAGGTAGCCACACAACCGCTTTCGCGAGCAACTATCTCGCGAAAGCGGTCGTGTGGCTGCCACGGGGCGCGGAAGCGACCGTTCGGCCGCTCTCGCGAGTTGTGGCGCCCCTCAACGCTGGCGCGACCAACGGTCACGCGGAAGCGGCCGTGTGGTTGCTTCGCTGAGCTGAGGTAGCCACACACCCGCTTTCGCGAGCAACTTTTCTCGCGAGAGCGGCCGTGTGGTCGCCACGGGGTGCGGAAGCGACCGTTCGGCCGCTCTCGCGAGTTATGGCGCCCCGCAACGCTCGCGCGAGCAACTTTCTCGCGAGAGCGGTCGTGTGGCTGCCACGGGGCGCGGAAGCGACCACACGGCCGCTCTCGCGAGTAACGGTCACGCGAGCGACTCCTCTCGCGAACGACCCTCGTGCGAGCATTTGCGCGAGGGCAGTCACGCGAAAGCGGCCGTGTGGTTGCTTCAGGTGAGCTGAGGCAACCACACGACCGCTTTCGCGAGATGCAGCTGGGTTAGTGACCGGTGGAGGAACCTTCGGGGCGGCCGAAGAGGGCGTGGGACGCGTTCGCGAAGGCCCAGACGGTGATCATCAGGGCGGCGGCGGGGAACGCGGCCGGCCACCAGCGTCCGCTGAGCGCGTCGTTCGTGGCGGAGGAGAGCATCGAGCCCCACTCCGGGGTGGGTGGCTGCAGGCCGACACCCACGAAGCCGAGCGCGGCGGTGAGCAGCATGCTGGCCGCGAAGAGGAACGACATGTTCTCCAGCGCCACCCACACCGAGTTCGGCATCACGTGGCGCAGCATCAGCTGCGTCTCGGTCTGGCCGCTCATCCGGGCCGCGTCAAGGTAGGCCTCCTTGCGCACCCGCAGCACCTCGATGCGCACCAGGCGCATCTGCACCGGGGCGAGGATGATGGCGGTGCCGACGGCCAGCGACGAGATCGACGCGCCGAAGAAGGTGACGATTACCAGGCCGATCAGGATGCCGGGGATGGCCTGGAGCAGGTCGAACAGGCGGGTGGTGCCGCGTGCAGCCAGGCCGGCGAGGCTCCGCTCCGACTCGAGGCTGCCGATGATGACGCCGAAGAGCACCCCGATCGCGGTGCACAGCACGGTGGCCACGAACGCGATCGACAGGTTGTACCTGGAGGCGGCGATGGTGCGGGAGAAGATGTCCAGACTCGCGCTGTCGGTGCCGAACCAGTGGGTGCCGTTCGGCGCTGCGGATGCCGGCCCGCTGGTCTGGATCGGGTCGAACGGGGTGATCGCCGGGGCGAAGATCGCGATGGCCACGATGATCAGCGCCGGCAGCAGCAGCGACATGTTGATGCGGCGGCGGGGCAGCTTGGCGGCGAGACGGCGACGCTCGATGCGGACATCCGCCACCGTTCGGGGCGCGCGGGCGATTGTGGTCATCAGTTACTCCCAACTGCACCCGGGCGACGCCGGGGGTCGATGATCATCACGGCAAGGTCGACCAGCATATAGACGATCAGGGTGATGGCGGCGATCACGAGCAGGAAGCCCTGGATCGCCGGGTAGTCGGTGGTGAGCACGGCCTTCACGGCGAGGGAGCCGACCCCGGCGAAGCCGAAGAGGGTCTCGATCACGATGGTGCCGCCGACCAGGTAGCCGAACATCTGGCCGACCAGGGTCACCACCGCCGGGGCGGCCCGGCGGTAGATGCTCAGGGTCGTGGCGGTGCGACCGCTGCCGGTGGTGATGCGGAACGCCGTGGCCGGATCGTCGATGGCGCCCTGCAGGCCGGAGACCAGCAGCTTGACGACCACGGCCGACTGGGCGATCACCATCACGATCAGCGGCAGCACGAGGTGCTGCGCCATCGAGAATGCGCCCACCCAGTACCCCTGGATCAGGGTGTCCAGGAACGGGAAGCCGGTGATCGTGGTCTCCTGCGGCAGCCCGGTGTCGAGCCGGCCGAGCGGGGCGGGCGCCCAGTGCAGCACCGCGTAGAACACGAACAGCGCGACGATCGCGAGCACGAACTCTGGCAGCGCGCCGGCGGCCCTGGAGTAGACGATCACGGCGCGGGAGAAGATGTTGCGCGGGTGGAATACGGCCAGGTGCGAGAGCAGCACGCTGACGATGATCGTGAGCACCAGGCCCTGCACCGCCAGCTCGAGGGTGCCGGGGAGACGGTCCATCAGGCTGACGATGACGGGTTCACCGGTGGAGATGGACTGGCCGAGGTTGAGCTGGGCGAGGTTGGCGACGTAGTTGCCCAGCTGCTGCCAGACCGTGCCGTCCAGGCCCAGGCTCTTCTGCATGGCCAGGTAGGCCTCGTCGGTGTAGTTGGCGCCGAGCACCCCGATCACCGGGTCGCCGGGCACCATGCGCAGGAGCAGGAAGGTGATGATCGTGAAGACCAGCAGGTGCAGGGGCAGCATCAGCAGCCGGGTGAACCACCAGCGCTGGCGTGCGAGGAATTCAGGCAACGCGGGTCTCCTTCGAAGTGGGCTCTGCGGTGCGCTCGCCGACGCTGTGATAGCCGGCGAGGAGCTTTTTCGTGTAGTCGTGGGCCGGGTCGGTGACGACCTGGCGGGTGGGGCCGTTCTCCACGATCGCGCCCTGGTACATCACCATCAGCTCGGTGGAGATGAACGCGGTGGCCGGCAGGCCGTGCGAGATGAAGATGATGCCGGCCTCGCGGGTGCGGCTGAAGGTCTTCAGAAAGTTCAGGATGCCGCCCTGCACCGACACGTCCAGCGCCGAGACGACCTCGTCGCAGACCAGGATCCGCGGCTCGACGATCAACGCCCTCGCGATGGCGAAGCGTTGGCGTTGCCCGCCGGAAACGCTGCCGGCGGCCCGGTCGGCCATGGCCGGTGCCAGGCCCAGCTGCAACAGCACCTGGTCGGTCTTGTCGTAGGCGTCCCGGCGGTTCAGGCCGCCGAGGTTCATCGCCGGGTACATGATCGACTCCCGCAGCGAGTGCCGGGGGTCGAACGACGAGGTGGTGTCCTGGCCGATCAGCTGCACCTCGCGGCGGAACTCCTCCAGCCGCGGGCGGGAGCGGCGGATGTCGGCGAGCTCCTCGCCGTTGAACCGGATGGAGCCCGAGGTGGGGTTCTCCAAGCCGCAGAGCATCCGGCCCAGCGTGGACTTGCCCGAGCCGCTCTCGCCGATGATGCCGACGGCCTGGGTGTTGGAGAAGCGGGTGGAGACGTGGTCGACGGCCACGTGGCCGGTCTTGGACCCGAATCGTTTGACGACGTTCTCGAGCACGAATTCTGCGGTGTTCATGAGGTCACTTCCTGTGCTGGAGCGAGCTGGGCTGCCGGACCGTTCATGAACGAGTCCAGGGTGGGCAGTTCGTTGTCGTCGAGGTGCTCGAACGAGGGCACGCAGGCCAGCAGGCCCTGGGCGTACGGGTGCGAGACGGTCTCGGTGAGGGTGGCGGAGGCACCGCGGTCGACGATCGCGCCGTGGTACATCACCAGGGTGCGGTCGGAGAATTCGGTGCACATCGCGATGTCGTGGCTGACGATCAGCAGTGCGGTGTTCAGCTCGCTGCTCAGGCTGGTCAGCAATTGCATCGACAGGCGGGACAGGGAGGCGTCGAGGGCGCTGGTGGGTTCGTCGGCGATGAGCAGCCGGGGGGAACCGGCCAGCGCGAGGGCGAGCATGACCCGCTGGCGCATGCCGCCGGAGAGTTCGTAGGGGCGGGCGGCCATCACCCGGTCGGTGTCGGCCAGGCCGACCCGGTCCAGCCAGGTGCGGGCGCGGGCCCTGGCGGCCTTCTTGGAGAGCCGTTCGTTGTTGCGCAGGATCGCGAGGAGCTGTTCCTCCACGGTCCAGACCACGTCCAGGGAGGTGCTGGCGTCCTGGAACATCATGGTGACGCCGGGTACCCGGCTGGGCAGGACCGCCCCGACGTTGCGCTTGATGGGGGCACCATCAAAGCGCAACGCCGTGGCGGTCACGTCGATCGCCGGGTCGGTGAGCAGCCCGGCCACGCCCCTGGCGAGGGTGGACTTGCCCGACCCCGACTCGCCGACCAGGGCGACGATCTCGCCGGTGGCGATGTCGAAGCTCACATCATCCACCGCGTTGGTCTCCTGACCGGGGTAGTGGATGGTCAGGTTGGCGACCTCGAGGAGGGAGTCGGTGCTGCTCATGCGATCTTGCCTTTCGGGACGGGGTCGGACGGGAGCCGGGACGGGCCCGGTCAGTCCTGGGTCATGACGGACAGGTCGACCGCGTGGTCGGTGCGCCAGGTCCAGCCGGTCAGGGTGGATGCCACGGCGGAGTCCGACCCGGTCTGGCCGAGGAAGATGTGCGGCACCTCTTCGGTGAGCCAGTACTTCTCGGCGGCGTTCCATGCTGCGCCACCCTCTGCGGAGAGCGGGTCGGCGACGGCGTCACCGGCGGCGACGAGGGCCTGGAAGGTGGGGCTGTCCCACTGGGCGTAGTTCGACGAGGAACCGGGCGTGGTGAGCAGCTGCAGCTGGTACGACGGGGTGAGCGAGATGGCCTCACCGTTGCCGATGGTGGCCTGCACCTGTCCGCCGGCCGCCTTCTCCTGCATCTGTGTTGCCGGCAGTGCCTCAACGGTCACGTCGAAGCCGGCCGCCAGGGCGGAGCTCTTGATCGACACGGCGAGGTCGGAGATCGACTGGTTCTCGTTGCTGACGCTGATGGTCACCGGCACGGTGTCGGTGTAACCGGCCGCCTCGAGGGCCGCCTTGCTGGCCTCGGGGTCGTACTCCCAGTCCGGCAGTCCGGTGCCGTCGTAACCGGGCGCATCGGTGGAGAGCATGGTGTTCTTCTTCACCGCGCGGCCCTGGTAGACCTCGTTCATGATCTGGTCGTAGTCGATGGCGCTGGTGAACGCCTTGCGCACGGCCAGGTCGTCGAACGGGGCGAGCTTGGTGTTCAGCGAGAACACCAGGTAGCCGTTGCGGGCCTTCTCCGGCACGAGTACCGAGTCATCAGTTTCGAGTTCGTTGAGGTCGGCGGCCAGCAGGCCGAGCGCCACATCCGCGTCGCCGTTCTTGAGCGCCTGGGCGCGGTTGCCGGCGTCCGGCACGACCCGCTGGATGATCCGGGTGATCTCCGGGGTGCCCAGCGCGTAGTTCTCGTTGGCGACGAGCACCATCTCGGAGCCCGGGTCGACGCTTTCGACCGTGTAGGCGCCGAAACCGAAGTCGTACCGGCCCGAGGTGAACTCGGTGGCCCACGGGTCGGCGTCGGTAGCGTTCTCCTTGAGGTAGGTGGAGTCGTAGATGTCGCCGGTGATGTCGGCCATGGTCGACAGCAGGGTGAAGCCGTAGGCGGGCTTCTCCACGGTGACGGTGACGGTGTACTTGTCGGTGGCCACGAACTGGTCGGCCGAGACGATCGCCGGGGCGGTCACGTACGGAACGATGCTGGTGGGAGCGCCGAACTTGCGCTGGTACGACCAGACGACGTCTTCGGAGGTGAGCTCGTTGCCCATTTCGCTCATGATGCCCTCACGCAGGTTGAACGTGTAGGTCAGGCCGTCCTCGCTCACCGTGTAGTCCTCGGCGAGCACGCCCTCGAAGTTGTACAGGTCCTGCTCGGTCGTGCCGGCCTGCTCGCTCTCGATGTATGGCTTGCGGATCAGGGTGGCGTTCAGCGCCAGCGAGGTGTCGAAGTAGGACGCCGTGATGGCGTAGCTGGTGTCGAAGGAGAGTTGGGTGGACAGCTCGGGGACGACGACCACGACGGTGCCGTCTGCCGCCGTTTCGGTGGAGGGGGCGAGGTTGCTGCAGCCGGTGGCCAGGAGGCCGACCGACAGCGCCACGGCGGTGGCCGAGAGGATGCGTTTACGGAAAGAGGACACTGCGTACTCCGATGCGGTTGATGCGGTCACGGCTGGTGCGCGTGCACGCGGAGGGGAACGAGAATGTGAGTGGAAGAGGCCCTTGGGGCGCTTCCGGTGAACTCGAGAGGGTGGTTCGAGCGGCTGCCTGCTCCAATAGTGAGTGGAGGGTGTTACCGGTGACCGACTAAAACGTTTCCTCTAGATTTCGCTGCCCCGGCGTAAGCGAACCGTGGTGCCCCCATCATTCGAGCGTCACGCGATCGGCGCGGAAGTGGGTGAAACTGAGCTCCCGCACCCAGCCGTGTTCGTCGGTGAGCAGCATCTGACGCAGGATCATCGGCGCCCCGACCGGCACCCGCATGGCCGTGGCCGTGCGCCGGTCGCTCCGCACCGCCTCGACGCTCACATCGTTGGCGAGCAGGTCAACACCGAAGTGCAACCGGAACGACTCCTCGGTGGTCATCGTGGCCCCCTCCTGCGACGGGGTGCGCAGGCGCCGGGCAGTGGCCTCGAAATCACCCACCAGGTGATAGCTCACCCGCACGAACAGCGGCTGGTCGCCGATGCTGCCCAGTTGCTCGAGCATCGACACCGCGAACTCGTCGGTGCGCATCAGCGCCTTGATCAACGGGGACGGTGCGACGAGCGCGTGTTCGACCAGGCGCATCCGCACGATCTCGGCGTCGGGCTGGTCGATGCTGCCGCCGCGGCGCTCCGGATGCTGGTCGAGGGCGATCCGGTGCACAACGGCGCCCGGCGGCAGGGCCGGCTGGTCGTCCCGCCAGCCCTCCAGCATGGTCTGCGCGCTCAGGGCGATGTCGTTGGACGGCGCGGCGGAGCCGTCGCCGGGGACGTCCGGCCAGCCCAGCGCCGCACTCATTCGGTGCTCCGGGCGTAGCTCCGCTGGCTGGTGAGGGTGGCCCGGTCGCCCCGGTAGTGGGTGAAGCTGAATTCGCGGGCCACACCGTTGACGTCGTAGTTCACCTGTTGGCGCAGCAGCAGCGGGGAACCCTGCTCGACCCCGATCAGCCTGGCCAGGTGTTCATCGGCGCCGACCACCTCGACGCGGCTGCGGCAGTGCCCGAACGGCACCCCGAACAACAGCTCGAAGACGAATTCCATCTCGATGGCCGGGGCGGAGTCATCCGTGCCGCCGGCGGTGATCGCGGCAACGGCCGCGTTGCAGGAGGCGATCCGGGCGAAGTACTGCTCGGCGTCGTACTCGATCGGGGAGACCCCTGAGCGCACGTAGACCGGTTCGCCGTCGAAGATCGCCAGCTGCTCGTAGCTGACGATCCGTTCCACATCCGTCTGGAGGAGTTCGGCGATCAGCGGCGGCGTCGTGAGCACGGCGGACTCCAGGTCGAGCACGACCATGCCGTGCGTGGCCGTGGCCGGGTCGACGTCGAAGTGCCGCGGCAGCACCCGGTCCACCGGGAAGTCGATGATCTGCTTGGTGAGGATGGTGCCCCGCCGCGGCCCCCGGGTGATGAGGCCGTCGGCCGCGAGCATGGCCAGGGCCACCCGCACCGAGTTGCGGCTGGCACCGAACTCCTGCGAGATGGTGAGCTCGCGGAACTGGGTGTCCGGATCGGTCAGGCCGACCCGGATGCTCGCCCGCAGCTGCTCGTAGGTGCGCCGGGAGGAGGTGTGCAGCGTCGGCTGGGACAGGAGGCGTTGCCGTTGGAATTCGACCGCGCGCAGCTCGTTGTGGGTGAAAGACATCGAAAACCACCTGTCGTGGAAGGGGCGGAAACCTCAATATACGTGCCCCCCGTTCGGGATTGAGCGGAACGGGCATGGCGTAACGAGCGCGAAACGAGACCCTCGCTTGCCCGAAATAGAGGGGCGCCTGTGAGGCACTTCAGACCCGCCACGGGAGCGTAATGCGCGGGAAACACGGCCAGCGATCGCGCGAAATACGCCGCGTTTCTACTTGACTGCATCGTTCAACACCTCAGATCGTTCAACACCCCTCACCGGATTCAGAAAGTGGTACGGCATGTTTCACATGGGATGGTTCATGGGCACCGGCTTCGGCGTCTACAACTGGAATCAGCGCTGGTCGGGCAACGTCAGTTCTGACGTCGGCAACCCGCAGCTGTTCGTCGACATGGCGACCTCGCTCGAACGGGCCGGGTTCAGCTACATGATGCTGGAGGACTCGTCGGTGCTGCCCAATGTGCACCGCGGAACCTTCGAGTCGTCGGTCAAGAACGGCGGCACCATCCGGTTCGACCCGGTGCCCCTGATCCCGTTCCTCACCCAGGCGACCAAGAACATCGGCATCGTCGCGACGATCTCCACGTCGTTCTACCACCCGTTCATGGCGGCCCGGTTGTTCTCCACCCTCGACCACGTCACCAACGGCCGGGTCGGCATGAACCTGGTCACCTCGAGCAACAAGTCGGCCATGCAGAACTACGGCCTGAAAGACCTGATCCCGCACGACGAGCGTTACGACCGCGCCAACGAGTGGGTCGACGTGGTCAAGGCGCTGTGGAACTCGTGGGACGAGGACGCAGTGCTGATGGACGAGGTCAACGGCGTCTTCGCCGACCACACCAAGGTGCACACCGTCGACTTCGAGGGCAAGTACTACCGCTCCCGCGGCCCGCTGAACACCATCCCGGGCCCGCAGCGGCACCCGGTGATCTGCCAGGCGGGCGGGTCGGATGCCGGACGTGAGTTCGGTGCCCGCAACGCCGACACCATCATCGCCGCCGTCAAGGGCGTCGAAGAGATGAAGTCCTACCGCGACGACGTCTCCGCCCGCATGATCGCCATGGGCCGCGACCCGAAGGACGTCAAGGTCCTGTTCCTGATCAGCCCGGTGCTGGCCGATTCCAAGGCCGCGGCCGAGGAGAAGAACGCCGCGATGCTCAAGGCATCCGCCGAGAACATCGACGCCCAGGTCGCCGGGTTCTCCTACTTCACCAGCACCGACTGGTCCAAGTACGACTACGACGAACCGTTCCCCGACCTGTCCAAGAACGAGGGCCACCAGAGCACCATGAACGACTTCGCCCGCTCCGGCGCCACCATCCGTGAGGCCGTCACCAACCACCGCACCCAGGAATCGGTGCCGCTGATCGGCACGCCGGAGTCCATCGCCACGGAGATGGGCGAGTACATGGACTACGCCGGCGGTGACGGCTTCCTGATCGCCAAGCCGGTCACCCGGCAGAACATCACCGAGATCGCCGACGGGCTCGCGCCCGCGCTCCGCAAGCAGGGCCTCATCCGCCCGTCGTACGAGCACTCCACCTTCCGCGACAACCTGCTCGCCTACTAGGGAAGGGCCGCCATGTTCCACCTCGGTTGGTTCCTCAGCTTCTCCACGCAGGCCTGGCATGCCCCGCACTCGGATCGCGGCGGCCTGTTCCCCAACACCGACGTATACGTCGACTTCGCCAGGGCCCTCGAGCGGGCCGGCTTCGATTACCTGATGATCGAAGACGGCTCCTTCATTCCGGATGCCTACGGCTCGTCGATGGAGCACTCGCTGCGCACCGGCTTCGCGTCTCCCAAGCACGACCCGATGGCGCTGGTGCCGCTGCTCGCGGCGTCCACGGAGAAGATCGGCCTCATCGCCACGATGACCACGTCGTTCTACCCGCCGTTCCTCGCCGCCCGGCTGATGACCACCCTGGACCACCTCTCCGGTGGCCGGGTGGGCTTCAACCTGGTGACCGCGCACAATGACCGCACCGCGCAGAACTACGGCATGGACAAGCACTGGGACCACTCGGAGCGGTACGCCATCGCCACCGACTGGGCGCAGGCCGTGACGGCGCTGCTCACCTCGTGGGACGAGGACGCCGTGGTCGACGACACCGTGAACGGTGTCTACGCCGACCACACCAAGATCCACCAGACCGACTATGCGGGCGACTACTTCTCCAGCCGCGGCCCGTTGAACGTGCCGCCGGGGCCGCAGCGCATCCCGGTGATCTGCCAGGCCGGCGGGTCGCCGGTTGGCCGGGCCTTCGCGTCCAGGTTCGCCGACACCATCGTCGCGCCGAGCGGCTCGATCGAGTGGATGAAGCAGTACCGCACCGACATCCGGGCCGGGCTCGTCGACGCCGGGCGCGACCCCGACGCCGTGAAGGTGCTCTTCCTCACCGACTTCATCATCGGTGACACCCACGAGGACGCCCTGGAACTGCAGCGGCGCCGGCACGCGGCCATGGTCGCGGACATCGAGGGCCGGCTGGCCTACATGTCGTTCGCCAGCGGGATCGACTTCTCCACATTCGACCTCGATGCGCCGGTGCCACCGGTGTCGACGAACGCCGCGAAGACCACCACGGCGCAGATGTTCGCGGGGCGGGAGCACCAGACGCTGCGGGAGATCGCGAGCACCATCATCCCGTCGCTGGAGATCGTCGGATCCCCCGCCACGGCGGCCGACCAGATGGAGGCCGTGATGGCCGAGGTGGGCGGCGACGGGTTCCTCGTGAACAGCCCGATCACCCCGCGCGCCATCGCCGACATCGCCGGCGACCTGGCCCCGGAGCTCCGCCGTCGCGGCCTGATCCGTTCCGAGTACACGGCCGACACCCTGCGCGGCAACCTCACCGCGTACTGAGTTCTGCGAGCCCTGAAAGGCGCCCGATGACCGACAAATTCCACCTGGGCTGGTTCACCAATTTCGCCCCGCCCGTCTGGGAGGGCCAGTTCAGCGGCCAGAACGGCGCCACCTGGGCGAACGGCAAGTTCTACCAGGACATGGCCCGCTCGCTCGAGCGGGCCCGGTTCGACTACATCATGCTCGAGGACTCCTCGATGGTCTCCGACGCCTACGAGGGCTCGTCGCGGGCCGACCTCAAGCACCACCTCTACGCCCCCAAGCACGACCCGCTGCCGTTGATGCCGCTGCTCGCGGCGGCCACGAAGAACCTCGGGATCGTGGCCACCGCGTCCACCAGCTTCTACCCGCCGTACCAGCTGGCCCGCACCATGACCACGCTCGACCACCTCACCGGCGGCCGGGCCGGGTGGAACATCGTCACTTCCAGCGAGGACCGGGCCGCGCAGAACTACGGCCGGGCCACGCTGGAGGAACACGATTCCCGGTACGACCGGGCCGACGAGTTCGTGGAGGTGGTCGACAAGCTCTGGAACTCCTGGGAGCCCGGCGCCCTGCTGATGGACCGGGAGACCGGCCAGTACGTGGACCACACCAAGGTGCATCCGATCCATCACGACGGGCAGTTCTACACCGTGCGCGGGCCGTTGAACGCGATGCCCGGTCCGCAGCGGAAGCCCGTGATCTGCCAGGCGGGTGGCAGCCCGCGCGGCCGCCAGTTCGCCGCCGAGCACGCCGACACCATCATCGCCCAGTCCCGTGGGGTGGAGCGGATGAAGGCCTACCGTGACGACATCCGCGCCAGGGCCACCGCGGCCGGGCGCAACCCCGACGACATCAAGGTGCTCTTCATCGTGAGCCCGCTGGTGGCGGCCACCGACGAGGAGGCGCAGGAGATCTGGGCGGCCCGCACGGTCTCTGCCGAGGCCAACGTGGAGCGGGCCCTCGCCCACCTCAGCGCCCTCACCGAGGTGGACTTCTCGAAGTTCGACCTGGACGAGCCCGTTCCGGGCGACGTCACCACCAACGGCCACCGCACCACCCTGGCCGAATTCCTCAAGCTCGGCGACGACGGCCGCACCCTCCGCGAGGTGGCCGCCGGCTGGAACATCAACGCCGTCGACCTGGTCGGCAGCGTCGACACCGTCGCCGACCAGATGGGCGAGGTGATGGCCCACGTCGGCGGTGACGGCTTCCTCATCTCCGGCCCGATGACCCGCCCGTACATCGGCGAGGTCACCGAGGGCCTGGTGCCGGCGCTGCAGGCGCGCGGCCTCACCCGCACCGACTACCTCACCGCCGGTGCCAACGGTGCGCCGACCTTCCGCGACAACCTCCTGGCCTTCTGATGGGTGGCAGCATGAACAGCAACGAACAGCAGAACCGGATGCGCCTGGGCTGGTTCATCAACTACCTCACCCCGGCCTGGAACCAGCCCTGGTCCGGCAACGCCGGCGCCGAGTGGATGACCGGGGAGTTCTTCGTCGACATGGCCCGGGCGCTGGACCGCGCCAACTTCGACGTGATGATGCTCGAGGACTCCACCTACATCGCCGACATCTACGGCGGCTCATCCCAGGCGGAGCTCAAGCACACGGTGCGGGCGCCGAAGAACGACCCGCTGCCACTGATCCCCCTGCTGGCCGCGGCCACCGAGCAGCTCGGCTTCGTGGCCACCATGTCCACGAGCTTTTACCAGCCCTTCCTGCTGGCCCGGCTGATGACCACCCTCGACCACCTCACCGATGGAAGGGTGGGCTGGAACATCGTCACGTCATCCGGCTACCTGTCGGCGCAGAACTTCGGTATGGACCAGCTGCCGCCGCACGACGAGCGGTACGAGATCGCCGAGGAGTTCGTGGAGGTCGTCACCAAGCTCTGGAACTCCTGGGACCAGGACGCCGTGGTGATGGACCGGGAGACCGGCACCTACGTCGACTCCGACCGGGTGCACACCATCGACCACCACGGCCGGTTCTTCGACGTGCGCGGGCCGCTCAACGCGCTGCCGCCGCTGCAGGGCCGCCCGCCGATCTTCCAGGCCGGCGGCAGCCCGCAGGGGCGGTCGTTCGCGGCCAAGCACGCCGACACCATCGTCTCCAGCGCCAAGGGCGTCGACGAGATGCGCCAGTACCGCGACGAGGTGCGCGCGAAGGCTGTGGAGTTCGGCCGGAACCCCGACGACATCCGCATCCTCTACATGGTGTCGCCGTTCATCGAGGCGACCGACGAGATCGCCGCCCGACGCCGGGCCGAGAGGTTTGCCATCACCGACGAACGCGCCGAGCGCCGGCTGCTGATGATGAGCGACGAGATCGACTTCGCCCAGTTCGACCTGGACCAGCCGCTGCCGGACATGAGCACCGAGGGCAGCAAGAGCATCCTGGCCGCGTTCCAGAAGTGGGGCGCCGGGAGGCCGCTGCGGGAGGCCGCCGCGAGCGACGAGTTCGAGGCCGTGCCGCTCTGCGGCACCCCGGCCACCGTGGCCGATCAGATGCAGGAGGTCTTCGAGGAGGTCGGCGGTGACGGCTTCCTGATCTTCGCCGGCGGTGGCGGCATGATCACCCGTCGTTACATCGACCAGGTCTGCGACGGCCTCGTGCCCGAGCTGCAGCGCCGCGGCCTGGTGCGCAGCACCCAGCCCGAGGGCTACTTCAAGCAGCGCCTGCTCGCCAACTGACAACTGTTACCCGAACGGACAAATGCGCCCGGTACGCCGGGCGCATTTGTCCGTTCTGGGAACAGTTAGGCGGCGAAGACGTCGCGGATGGTGACCGAGGAGAGGCCGGCTGTCGTGATGGCGTCCAGCAGCGCGGGCAGCGCATCGTGCATCGCGTCGAAGTTGAGGTGGCCGATCACGATGCCGCCGGGGTGGAAGGCCACACCGGCGGAGTCGATGAGCTCCTGGGCCGTGCGGGTCGGCCCCTCCACGAGCAGGCTGCTCCACATGGCCTGCACGGTGAAGCCGGCGCGAGCGGCGGCGGCATCCGTGCGGTCGTCGCGGGAGCCGTTCGGCGGCCGGAAGTACGGCTTGGTGCTCACGCCGTAGTGCTCCAGGAAAAACGCCTCGTTGAGCTCGAGCTCCTCGAAGATTTCGTCGTCGGTGAGATCGGTGAACTCCCGGTGCGACCAGGTGTGGTTGCCCACCTGCACCTGCCCGGAGGCCACGAGCGGCCGCCACAGCGCGGCGTGCTCCAGCCAGCCCGGGTAGCTGCCGCAGGGGAACAGGGTGACCCGCACCCCGGTCTCGGCCACGAACAGGGCGAACCGGCGGATCGATTCGGCGTTGGTGCCGTCGTCGACGGTCCACGCCACCGTGGTGCCGTGCGGGTCGAAGGAGTACAGGTTGGTGGTGTGCGGGCGGGGCGCGCCGGTATCGGTCATGCTGCCACGGTAGGCATCCGCTGTTTCAGCCGATCGCCGTCGTGTTGCCCGTGTATTGCGCCGCCCTCGCGTAATGCCGCAGGTATTGCCGTGTAGCCGAGGTGAAATGCGCCGTTTCTAACCTCCGGGTATGGCAAACAAATTTCACCTCGGCTGGTTCCTCAACTTCTCCTCCCCGTCCTGGCTCGGCCAGTTCGACGGCAACAACGACGAGAGCTGGATCGACGGTGAGTTCTACGTCGACATCGTCAAGATGATGGAGCGCGGCAAGTTCGACTTCGTCATGTTCGAGGACTCGCTGATGGTCTCCGACGTGCACGGCGGGTCGATGGCGACCGACCTGAAGTACAACATGTACGCGCCCAAGCAGGACCCGCTGCCGCTGATGGCCAAGCTCGGCGAACACACCAAGCACATCGGCCTGATCGCCACGGCGTCCACGAGCTTCTACCCGCCGTTCATCACGGCCCGGATGTACGCCACCCTGGACAACCTCACCCACGGCCGGATCGGCTGGAACGTGGTGACCTCCAGCGAAGACCGGGCCGCACAGAACTTCGGTCTCGACCTGCACTACGAACACGACGAACGCTACGAGATGGCCGACGAGTACGTGGAGGTCGTCAAGGGCCTGTGGAATTCGTGGGACCCGGGCGCCCTGGTGAGGGATCGCGAGACCGGCGTCTTCGCCGACCACACGAAGGTGCACCCGATCGACCACGACGGCAAGTACTACAAGGTGCGCGGCCCGCTCAACATGATGCCCGGCCCGCAGGGCCAGCCCACCCTGTGCCAGGCCGGCGGCAGCCCCCGCGGCCGCGCATTCGCCGCCAAACACGCCAACACCATCATCTGCTCGGCCACCGGGGTCGCGGAGATGAAGGCCTACCGTGACGACATCCGTGCCCGCATGGTGGAGGCAGGCCGCAACCCGGACGACTGCAAGGTGCTCTTCGTGGTGAGCCCGGTGCTCGACGAGACCGACGAGCTCGCCCAGGCCAAGGCCGCCCGCCGTGCCGTGATGACCCCCGAGGGCATGGATGTGGCCCTCGCGCACCTGAGCGCCCTCACCAACGTGGACTTCACCCAGTTCGACCTGGATGCCCCGGTGCCGGAGATCACCACCAACGGGCACCGCACCACCCTCGAGGCGTTCCTGCGGAAGGGCGGCGACGCCGGGACCAAGACCCTGCGGGAGCTCGCATCGATGCCGAGCCTGAACGCGGTGCCGTTCGTGGGCACCCCGGCCACCGTGGCGCAGCAGATGCAGGATGCCATGGAGCAGGTCGGCGGCGACGGCTTCCTGATCTCCGGCGCCCTCAGCCGCCAGGCCGTGGCCGAGATCGTGGACGGCCTGGTGCCCGAACTGCAGCGCCGCGGCCTGGCCCGCACCGAGTACTCCCACTCGACGCTCAAGGAGAACCTGCTGGACTTCTGAGCCGGGGCTATCAGGCCGCGCCCGGCGGGATTAGTCTGGCTCGGTCACGGGCCAGGCATGCCAGGGCGGGCCGCGTGTCCGACCTCTCTCGATGGGCCCGCCGGAGCTGGGAAGACATCATGTCCACCACCACGCACACCCTGCAGGTCAAGTCCCACAACAAGCCGGACGAACGCCGTGCGCCGGAGAAGACCCTGCTGGAGCTGAACCACCTGGACGAGTTCTCCATCGGCCGCATGACGATGCAGCCTGGCTGGACCTGGGCCGACGACATCAAGCCGGTGGTGAACACCGACTCGTGCCAGTTGCTGCACGTGGGCTACTGCGTGTCAGGGGCACTGGAGACCACGCTCGACGACGGCGTGACGGCCACGATCAACCCCGGGGACTCCTACCTGATCCCGCCGGGCCACAACGCCAGGGTGGTCAGCGACGTGCCATTCGTGGGCATCGAGATGCACAGCGCGGCGGCCTACGGGGTGAAGCCGTCCTGAGCCGCTAACTGTTGCCGCAACGGACAAGTGCACCCGGTGTGCCGGGCGCAATTGTCCGCACGGGGACCAGTTGGGCTGCGGGGGGCTAGGCGGCGGGCTTCAGCTCGGCCAGGCCGGACTCGATCGCCGCGATGACCTCGGGAGAGTCCGGCAGAGTGGTCGGCCGGAACCGCTGCACGGCGCCGGAGGGCGCGATGACGAACTTCTCGAAGTTCCACTTGACCTTGCCGGCCTTGCCCGCGCCATCCGGCGTCTGGGTGAGCTCGGCGTAGAGCGGATGCTGCGAGCCGCCGTTCACCTTCGTCTTCTCCAGCAACGGGAAGGTGACGCCGTAGGTGGTGGAGCAGAATTCGGCGATCTTCTCGCTGGAACCGGTCTCGCCCAGGGCGAACTGGTTGCACGGGAAGCCGAGCACCGTGAAGCCCTGGTCGGCGTAGGTGCGCTGCAACTGCTCGAGGGTCTCGTACTGCGGGGTGAGGCCGCAGCGGGAGGCGACGTTGACCACGAGCACCACCTTGTCGGCGTACGCGGCCAGCGACGTGGTGGAGCCGTCGGCGGCGGTGAGCGGGATCTCGCGAATGTCCATGACCACAGAGTACTTCGAAATTGAAGCAGACTGGCGGCCGCGCATCCAACTCCCAGCCTCGGTGATGTGACGGTTCTTCCGCGCAAGGCTCAGTGCCGCAGGAACGCCGCCCGGGCCATCAGATAGAAGCCGAAGGCGATCAGGCCGGCAGCCACCACGTTCAACAGGGTGGGGCCCGATTGCAGGGTGAGCAGGTAGCGCAGGCCCGCGTCGAGGCCGCCCACCCAGCGGATGTCGGCGAAGATCGCGGCGGCCAGCAGCAGGCCGCCGGTGACCAGGAACGCGATGCCCTTGGCGACGTGGCCGAACACGCCGAGGCTGAGCACGATCACCTTGGTGGGTCCCCAGAGGTAGCGCAGCTCCTCGCGGAAGTTGCGGCGCACGCCGCGCCAGACGAGGCCGCCGCCGATGATGGCGACGGTGCTGCCCACCACCAGCAGCAGGAACAGGCCCACCGGGCTTTCCACGATCGCGGTGTCGACGCGGCGCACGGTCTCGACGCCGCCGGCGCGGGCGCCGAGCGCGACCGCGAAGGTGATGGTGCCCAGCAGGGCGAAGCCGAGGGCCTTGCCCACATTGAGTGAACGGCGGAACACCAGGATGCGCCGGTTGGGCGCCACGCTGAAGGCGGCGTTGGTGCCCTGCCAGAGGGCCAGGCCCCAGAGCGACACCGTGGACAGCCAGAGCACGGCGACGCCGCCGGGGCCGTTGGCGATGGCGCTCAGCGCGCCGAGCTGGTCGGCCTCACCCGGTTGGCCGTTCGCGATGCGCAACCCGATGCCGCCGATCAGCGCGTGCACCAGGCCGTTGGCGAGCAGCCCGATCCGGGCGGAGGCCCGCACCGAGCGGTTGCGGTGCGCGCGCTGCGCGGCCTGCTTCATGCGCTCACGCGCCTCGGCAGCCCGGTCGGCCACCGGGTCTGCGGGAAGGTCGGTCACCGCGCTACTCGAGCAGTTCGCGGATGTCGGAGGCGGTGAGCCCCTGGCCGGTTCCGCGGGTGGCGCCATCGGTCATGACGCTGTCGAAGAGCTTGGCCTTGACGGCCTTGAGCGCCATCACCTTCTCTTCGATGGTGTCGGTGGCCACCAGGCGGTAGACCATCACGTTCTTGGTTTGCCCGATCCGGTGGGCCCGGTCAACGGCCTGCGCCTCGGCCGCCGGGTTCCACCAGGGGTCGAGCAGGATGCAGTAGTCGGCCTCGGTGAGGTTGAGGCCGAAGCCGCCGGCCTTCAGGCTGATCAGGAACACCGAGGTGTCCCCGTTCTTGAACCCGTCGATCGCCGCCGCCCGGTTGCGGGTGCGGCCGTCGAGGTAGGAGTAGCTCACACCGGCGCCGTCGAGACGGGCCCGCACCTTGGCGAGGTAGCCGGTGAACTGGCTGAAGATCAGGGTGCGGTGGCCCTCGGCGACGACGTCTTCGAGCAGCTCCATCAGCACATCCAGCTTGCTCGAGGGGATGTCGGCGTACTTGTCGTCGTACAGGCTCGCATCCAGGCTGAGCTGGCGCAGCATGGTGATCGACCGGAAGATCTCGAACCGGTTCTGGTTGAGGTCGCCGAGCAGGCCGAGCACCTTCTGGCGCTCTCGCTGCAGGTGCATCTGGTAGACCCGGCGGTGGCGCGGGTGCAGCTCGAGTTCGAGCACCTGCTCCTGCTTGGCCGGCAGGTCGCTGGCCACCTGGTCCTTGGTGCGGCGCAGCATGAACGGGCGGATGCGGCGGCGCAGCTGGCCGAGCCTGTCGCCGTCGGCCTGGGTCTCGATGGGGCGCTGGTAGTAGTCGGAGAAACGGGCGGCGCTGGGGAACAGGCCCGGAGCGGTGATCGAGAGCAGCGACCACAGTTCCATCAGGTTGTTCTCCAGCGGGGTGCCGGTGATGGCGAGCTTGAACGGGGCCTGCAGGCGCTTGGCGCACTGGTGCGCCCTGGACTTGTGGTTCTTCACGAACTGCGCCTCGTCGAGCAGCAGGCCGGCCCAACTGACGGCGTCGTACTCGTCGAAGTCCAGCCGGAACAGGGTGTACGAGGTGATCACGACATCCGCGGTGGTCACGGCCTCGGCCAGGGAGGCGCCGCGCTTGGCGGTGGTCTCGG
>Ga0247803_1000043_pt1 | contig 96446 bp, 93 predicted proteins | sample UWRJL014104B1_FD_180928 | JGI IMG/M metagenome (GOLD analysis project Ga0247803, IMG submission 180928) | Plant litter microbial communities from Arlington Agricultural Research Station in Wisconsin, United States - UWRJ-L014-104B-1 | ecosystem: Environmental > Terrestrial > Plant litter >... | reverse complement strand
GCGATGGCCGCTTTCGCTTCATCGACGGCGCGGGCGTGGGCCTCCAGTTGCAAGGCTGCGTCGTCGAGCAGTTGCGCTTCGCTACCCAGACCGAGGGCCACAGTGCGAATACGCGCGCGCAGCGTGTCCCCCGCGCTCGACGCCCAGGCCATTCCTTCAACCTGGGTCAGCAGCCCACTGGCGCGGCTGCGTAGCTGGGTGGCGTTGTCGCGCGTGGTCGACGCCTGCGTGCGCAGCCGGCTTGTGTCTCCGTACATGTCAGCTCCGGGTCTCTATGGGGATCGGGCGCGGGAAGGCCACCTGCACCTGGATGGCCCGGCCGGCGTCGACGAGCAGGCCGCGGCCGGGTGGGAAGTCGCTGCGGGTGACCCGCGGGAAGGGGGTGCGGAACAGGCTGAGGCCATCCGTCTCTTCGGGTTGCAGCACGATGCCGGCCCTGGCGGTCTTCAGCTCGCTGTAGATCTGCCAGGCGCTGGCGGCGGTGACGGTGTCGGTTTCGGCGATCACCGGCACGCCGGCGCGGCGGGCCGCCTTGATCAGCCGGGCCACGGCGCCCTCCGCCGGCAGACCCTCGAAGTCGCCCACGTTCTCGACCACGATCAGGAGGTCGGTGCTGCCGGTGGTGGCCGGCTGCTCCAGCACGGTCGCGAGTCGCACGGCCAATGCTTCGGCTTCGTCCGCGTCGGTCGAGAACTCTGCCCAGTCGGTGACCCCAGCCAGGGCGCTGCGCCGGCCCACCAGCAAGTACGGTCGCAGCTCGGGCCGGGTCGCGCGCACCGATTGCAGGATGGTGGTCATCGTCGTCGTGCGGCCAGAGCCGAACGGCCCGGTGACCACGAAGAGGCCGTCCAGGGGCACGCCCACCGGTTCGAGGCTTTCGTCGCTGACGCCGAGGGTGGGCCGGCCGGCCACCTGCGCGGGCAGGTCGGCGAGCGGGATGTGCACGGCCAGACGCTCGACCCCGATCGCTGCGTCCACGCCGGCGGCGCGCAGCCGAGCGGCGAGCGTCTCCACCCAGGTGGACTGCGCGGTGAGGTCGGCCGTGCCGCCCGGCACCGCCAGCTGAACCTCGTGGCCGTCGACCAGGCCGCGGCCGGGCACGGCGTCGGTGAGCACGTCGGGGCGCACCCCGGCGGCCGAGTACTCGCTCTCACCGGCCAGGCGCAGCACGAGTCGCTGCCCCACGTTGGCCAGCAGCTGGGTGGGCAGCGCCCCCGAGCGGTCGGCGGTGAGCACGAAGTGCACACCCACCTGGCGGCCCGTGGCGGCGAGCTTGAGGAACCTGTCGAACAGCTCGCCGGCGCCGCGGAATTCGTAGTCGGCGCGGAACGCCGCCATGCCGTCCATCAGGACGAGCACCCGCGGTTCCGCGACGGCGGTGATGCGCCGGTAGTCGCCGAGGGAGCCGGCCCGGGCCAGCGCGAACCGGGCGGCCCGGTCGTCCACCAGTTGGGCGAGGTCCTTGAACAGGCGGGTGGCCCGTTCGGTGTCGTCGCCGGCGATCACCGCGCCCACGGTGGGCAGCGACTCGAGCATGCTCAGACCGCCGCCGGCGAAGTCGAGCCCGTAGACGGCGACCGGATGCGTCTCGGCCGCCGCTGAGGCGGCCACCGCGATCGTGCGCAGCGCGGCGGTTTTGCCCGCCCCGCCGGTGCCGAGGATGACCAGGTTGCCGATGGTGTCGAGGTCCAGGACGAACGGGGACTGGCGTTGTTCCTCGGGTTCGTCGAGCATCCCCACCGGCAGCAGCCCCTCGCCGGCGACGGGCAGCCCGGCCAGGTCGAACAGGGCCGGCAGCTGGTCGAGCCAGGGTTTGCGCGGCAGGGCCAGGTCGCGGCTGTCCGCGGCGCCGGCGATGGTGCGGGCCAGGCGTTCGATGTCGCGGGCTCCGCCGGCACTGCGGGGGCGGGCGACGTTGCTCGCCCAGGTGGCCCCGGGGCCGAAGGACAGGTCAGCGACCTCCACATCCGGTGCCGGCACCGAAGCCGACGTCGGCGGGGTCAGGCCGCCGAGGTAGGCGGTTTGGAAGTCGAGCACCCGGCCGGGGCCGAGCTTGGCCGCGGCGCGTCCGGGGGTTCCCGGGTCGAAGCCCGCGGCATCCGCCACGCCGAGCACGTCGTGGCTGTCGGCCTCGTCGGCCACGCGCAGCGCCACCCTCAGGTTGGTGTTGGCGCGCAGGCTGTCCTTGATCACGCCGGCGGGCCGTTGGGTGGCCATCACCAGGTGCAGGCCGAGCGACCGGCCGCGCTGGGCCACGTCGATGACGCCGTCGACGAACTCCGGCACCTCGGAGGCGAGGGCGGCGAATTCGTCGATCATCAGGATCAGCGCCGGCGGGGCATCCGGGTCGGAGCGCTTCTCGAGCGTTTCGAGGTCCTTGGCGCCCTTGCTGTTCAGCAGGTGCTCGCGGAACCTCAGCTCGGCGCGCAGCGACGTGAGCGCCCGCCGCACGAGGTGCGGGTTGAGGTCGGTGACCAGTCCCACGGTGTGCGGCAGGTCGACACACTCGGCGAAGGCGGCGCCGCCCTTGTAGTCCACCAGCAGAAAGGTCACCCGGTCCGGGGCGTATTCCGCGGCGATGCCCATGATCCAGGTCTGCAGGAATTCGCTCTTCCCCGACCCGGTCGTACCACCGACGAGCGCGTGCGGGCCGTGCGTGCGCAGGTCGAGGTAGAACGGTTCGCTGGCGCCCTGCCCGACGAGGGCACGGATGCCGCCGGCCTCACGCGGGGTGCCGGGCACCCAGCTCGAGCTGAGGCTGTCGTTCTTCACCCAACGCTGCAGCACCGCGGCGGTGTCGTCGGCCACGTCGCCGTCGTAGAGGTCGAGGAAGTTGACGCTGTGCGGCAGGTCGGTTTCGTCGAGCACCCGGGCGCCGATGTCTTCGACCGGGGCCAGCGCCCTGGCCGCGGTGGCGGCACCGGCCGGGTCCACGGTTTCCAGGGCCGCGAGGGCCACCGTGCGTCCGACACGCACGAACCCGACGTTTGTGCCGGCGGGCTGCACGTCGAGGTAGGTGCGGCAGACCACGGGCAGCGCCGCCACGGAGGCCGCCAGCCAGACCAGGAACACGCCGTGGTCGGCGCCCTCTTCGCTGAGCGCGACCAGGCGGGAGCGGTCGGCGGGTGCTTCGTTGGTGACCAGCACGATGATCGCCGGCCGGGCCGGGAGCCGGTCCACCGCGGCGGCCAGGTCGTCGGTGGCCGTGCGCGATTCGGTGAGCCGCGACCGCACCTGCTCGGCGCCGGATCCGGCCGTGCGACGGGCGCTGATCAGGCCCTCCAGGGCGGCCAGCAGGGCCGTCGCGGCGGGGAAGTCCGCGGCGAGGCCGTTGACCCGCAGTGGACTGTGCGGGGAGTTCACGTGCGGCAGCCACTTCAGCCAGGCCCAGTCCGCGGTGGCGTCGCCGCCGGCGAAGGCCGTGACGACGAGGTCGGCCGGGGAGTGCAGGCCAACCAACTGGGTGATCACGGCGCGGGCCGCATCCGCCGCTTGGGTCGACGAGCCGGCGATGCCGAGCGCACCGCAGCGGGCGAGGTTCTCCACGACGGGCACGCCGTCCACCTCGGCGAATCCGTCGATGATGGCGTTCACCCGGTGCCACTCGTCCACGGTGCCGGTGTGCTTGGACGGCAGGCTGACGGTGCTGCGGCTGCGCTGGGCGCCCAGGCCCAGACGCACGTCAAGGAAGCTGGCGTGTTCGGGTTTGCGGGTCCACAGCAACGCGGAGTGCTCCTGCATGGCGGTCGCGATGGCGGCGGCGGACGGCGACTCGGCCAGCCGGGCGTCGATCTGGCTCTCGCGTTCCGCCGCCAGGCTGTCTTCGAGGTCGACGATGGCGGCGTCGAAGCGTGCGTTCTCGGCGCGACCCTTGCGGCGACCCTGGATGCGGTTGTCGATCCAGGTGCCGAGCAGGATGATCGGGGCCATGGCGATGAACAGCAGGGTGTACACCTGCCGGGTGGCCAGGAACAGCACCGCGCCCATGACCACCGGAGCGATCAGGGCCAGGGTCGGGAACCGCTGCTTCTCCGGCGGGTTGGGCAGCTCGGGCGCGGTGAACGTTCGGCCGAGATAGACCGGCTCAACGCGCGGCGAGCGCGAGAAGTCCGCGGCGACCGGTTCCGCGGACGCCCCGGCCGGCACGGGCAGCGGGATGACCATGAGCACGGATGCGCCCAACTGCAGCCGAGACGAGGCCGAGAGCAGCGCGCGGTGGCAGAGGGCGCCGTCGACGGTGAGCCCGGTGGCCGAGTTCAGGTCGGTGACGCTGATAGTGTCGCCCACGGTGATGGAGGCGTGCCGGCGCGACACGTTCGGGTCGGTCAGTGGCACCTGCGAGTCGGGGGCACCGCCCAGGTAGCTGACGCCGGTGGCGAGGGTGAACTCGTTGCCGGCATCCGGGCCTTCGAGCACCCGCACGATCGCGGCGGCGGTGCCGAACAGGTCGTCGCCGTGCCGGCGTTCCAGGCTGGAGACCACTTCGACGGTGCAGCCGGAGCGCAGGTTCGACTCGTGGATGGTGGCCGACGGGTTGAGCAGCCGGGCCTGAGTGCGGCCGGGGTATTCGGCTCGCAGGGTGAGGTCGGGGGCCAGGCCGGTGGCCGGCGCGCCTGCCGCCTCGGCAGAGATCACCGGCCTGCCTCGCACCGTCCGGCTGGAGAGGTGCTTGGCGATGTCACTCACCGTGGCGGTGACATCCGCCGTCACGACGACATCACCCACCAGCCCGGACACATCTTTTACGGCAAGTCGAAGCTTCATTGTTGTTCCCCCAGTGGCGACCATACGGCATGGGGCTCCCGGATGGCGCTTTTCGCGCCTGATCGGGAAACTTCTTGGTGGCTAGGCGGACTCTTCGACGTCCGGCGGCAGCAGGTACCGGGTGAACCAGTCGGCGGCGAGCTCGGCGACGGCGCCCAGTGCGCCCGGTTCCTCGAACAGGTGGGTGGCCCCGGGCACCACTGCCAGCCGGGTCTCGCCGGGCAGGAGACGCTGCGCCTCGCGATTGAGCTCCAGCACCGTCGCATCGGCACCGCCGACGATGAGCAGGGTGGGCGCGGTCACCTGCTGCAGCTTTACGCCGGCCAGATCCGGTCGGCCGCCCCGGGACACGACGGCGGCGATCTGCGCGCCCGCCTCGCCGGCCGCCCACAGCGCCGCGGCGGCTCCGGTGCTGGCGCCGAAGTAGCCGACGCGGCGTCCGGAGGCATCGGCGCGGTCGGTCAGCCACCGGGTGACCGCGGCCAGTCGCCGCCCGAGCAGTTCGATATTGAACACGTTGCCGCGGTCCAGCTCTTCGGCCGGCGTGAGCAGGTCGAACAGGAGCGTGCCCAGCCCGGCATCGAACAGTACGTCGGCCACGAACTGGTTGCGGGGGCTGTGCCGGCTGCTGCCGCTGCCGTGGGCGAAGAGCACCACCCCGGTCGGCGACGCGGGCAGGTGCAGGTGGCCGTGCAGGGTCACGGTGTCGACGGGGATCTCGACCTCAGCATCGGCGTCGGCGTCGGTGTCGGGGGCGGTTGCGGTGTCGGTGTCCTGGCCGGTGACCCGGCGGGCGGCCTCGTCGAGCAGCCGGGCGACCTCGTCGTCGGTGGTGGCCGAAAAGTCTGTGTAGAACTGTCCCACCGCCCAGAATGTCTCCGGGGCCGCCAGGTACACGATGTCGTCGGCGCCGGTCATCTCGGCCAGGGTCTCCGCCGCGATCACCGGCACGGCGAGGATCACGGTTTCGGCGCCGAACCGGCGAGCCACGTCGCAGGCCACCCGCGCGGTGGCGCCGGTGGCCACGCCGTCATCCACGATCACGACGGTGCGCCCGTCGAGTGGGAGCCGGCTGCGCCCCGGTCGCAGCCGTTCGACGCGGGCGTCGAGGGTCACGCGCTCGCGGGCTTCGACGGCACTCACCTCGGCGTCGGTCACCCCGGTCAACGCCACCACCGATTCGTCGACGAGTTCCTCGCCGCCCTCACCGATGGCCCCCATGGCGAACTCGGGTTGGAACGGTACGCCGAGCTTCCGCACCACGATGACGTCCAGCGGCGCGCCTAGTGCCGCCGCCACCTCGAACGCCACCGGCACTCCCCCGCGCGGGATACCGAGCACGACGACGTCCCGCTCGCGCAGGTAGAGCAGCTGCCGGGCCAACTGGCGGCCGGCATCAACACGATCCGTGAAGAGCACCACCGGGCCATCATCGACCCGTCGGGCGCCGGGCGCTAGACGCGAGCATTCACTCAGCACCGTTGGGCTGACGGGCGGCGAGCACGGCGACGGATCGCACGGCGATACTCCCGATCAGCAGCGTGACCAGCCCCATTGCGAGCCACGCCCACACCGCGTGTCCGGGGCCGCCCCACAGGGCGAGCCAGTGCACCGTGTAGGTTCCGCTGGATGCGGCGGTGAAGGTGAATGCCCAGAACCCCAGGGTGAAGGGCAACCGCCAGTACGCTCCCAGCATCATGAGTTGCACGAGAATCAGCACGACGAAGGTGCCCAGCAGCATCGTCTCCACCAGATCGATGCGACCGCCGTTCAACGCGAACCATGCGTTGCCGGCGACGGCCGGCGGTGCGGAGAAGATCGCGAACGTCGGCAGGAGTGCGGCGGGCGGAGCGGGACGGAAGGCCATCCGCGCCAGAATGATCGTGCCGAGCACCAGCCAGAACAGGATGCCCACCGCGACGGCGGCCTCGCCGAGCAGCGTCCAGCCGAAGGTGCCTGCACTCTGCCCGACGATGAAGGCCGCGGCGACGGTGGGCAAGAGGTACCCGGCGTGGATGGCGTCGATGCTTCGCTCGCGCAGTGCCAGCTGGGCGAGAAACCAGGCACCGAAGAGCAACCCGATGGCCATGAACACGCCCGTGACGATGCGGCCGACCATCGGGAGCTGCGGCGCGAAGTGCGTGCAGATGAGCATCGCCGACGTCGGGGCGAGCGAGGCGAACGCCCCCTGCACCGGGTCGCGCAGGTCTTCGAGCACGCTTCCACCGCGGTTGCGGGATCTCCAGAGGTAGTTCGCGACGACGGTGATCCATGCCGCTGCCGCTAGCATCCAGAGCCCGTCGGCGATGATCTGCGGCGCGAGATCGGTGCCGGCGGCCATGGTCCAGGTGCCGGCAAGGCCGGAGAGCCCGAACGGGATGCCGAGGCTGCTGAGCGGGGCCCGGCCGGTGTCACGGACGGTCTGCCGCGGGGCGGATGTCATGCGCATGTCTCCTCGCGGGCGGACCGGGCGTGTGGGCGGCCTGCCCATCACATCGTCATGCATCCCGCACTGGTCCACGCTACGCGGCGCGGGCCGGGACCTTCGTCACAGGCCCGCCGGGCTAGCGTCGCCCGGGCAGCCGGGCCGCAGCGGCCCGATCGGCGATCACCAGCAGGTCCGGGTGGGTCTGCAGAATGGATGCGGGCACGTCGGGGGTCACCGGTCCGGTCAGTGCCGCCGCCAGGGCGTCGGCCTTCCTCGCGCCGGTGACCATCAGCACGGCGCGCTGGGCTCGGTTCACCATCGGAGCGCCGAAGGTGACCAGTTCCGTCGGCACCGACGCTGCATCCGCGAAGAGCGAGGCGAAGCCCGGGTACCAGGGCAAGTCTGCCGTGATCGGGTACTGGTAGATGTCGGCGTCGAAGCGGGTGACGCCGGGCATATTGCCGCAGAAGTGCCCGTCGTCGCCCAGCCCCATCAGAATCAGGTCCAGTCCGCCGTGGGCGATGAGGTCGGCGCGGATGCCGTCGGCGCTGGTCAGGTTCAGTTCATGCAGGTTGTCCGAGTGAACGCCGGCCGGCTCGTAGAACAGTTCGGTCAGGGCCGACATGGTCATGCCGAGGTCGCTATCGACCAGCGGCACCTCATCGAAGTTGTAGAAGTGCACGTTCTGATAGGCCTCGGGGCTGGCCGCGAGCACCGGCGTCACCCGCGCGTAGGCGCCGACCGGAGTCGCCCCGGCAGTCAACGACACGTTCACTCGCCGATCGCGGGTCATGGTGCCCAAGAGTACAGCGGCGGCCGTGCGGCTCACAGCATCCGCGTCGACTTCGATGAGCAGCTTCATGGCAATTTCGCTTTCTGAGAGACCGGGACAGCGGGCCCACACCCTAAAACCTACCACTAGTAGGTTTTCTGTCCCCTTTTGCGCCGACTGCGGCCAGCGACCTCTCACTGGTACCGTGACGCATCGACAGTCGGTCCGTTCGAGGCATCCGCGTCAGGGTACCTTCGCTCAGCGGGCTCGCGCCGACAAGGCAGGGAAGCGGTTAGTCCATGAAGAGAATTTCGTATTGCGGAGATTCGTTCCTGACCACCGACGGGGCCGCGGATGCACTCTTGGCGTTGGTCGTCGCCTTCCCGGGCGGGCACGACCCCGAGTTGCTCGAACTACCCGCGGTCAACAGCGACGGGGATGAGATGGTCGTTCAGGTCGTGGTCGGACCTGGCAGCGAACTCATCAGCGTTCCGGAAGAGTCCACGGCGGGCGAACCGGACACCCTGGCAACCGTGGCCTACCTCCGGGGTCGCATTCACACGATTCCGCTCCCCAACGAGCTGACCTACTCGGAGGCATCCTCGTTCGCCGAGTACGAATGGGACACCCGGAACGTCATCTAGGCCAGATGGAATGTGCTCGCGAAGCGGTCGAGAAGCTCACCGCGACCGCGCAACACCGTGACCACACCGGTCGTGATCGCACGAGCCGGGGCGAGCTCACCCGAGATGAGCAGGCGGATGTCCGGGCCCGCGGTGAAGGCGAGGTCGACCGGTCCATCCCCGCGCGTCACGTTCAGGGACGAGCCGTCCACCCGGATGAGCAGCTCGGCAGCACCGAAGCCCGCCGCGTAGGCGGTGGCGGGCAACGTCGCCGCCACCTGCGGCCGGAATGCCGTGCGCAGGTCCATGGTCATCGAGTCGGGAGTGATGATCTGTTCCTGGCGCGGTTCGCCCATGGCCTTGAATCCCCACGCCCCGAGTGCGAGCACGACGGGCTCGAGTTCCCGGCCGAATGGCGTGAGTTCATAGACGATCACGCGCGAGCGCGGCGCCCGGCGGATGACACCGGCCGCCTGCAGTTCCTTGAGCCGCGCCGCCAGGATATTGCTCGGGATCCGGGGCAGACCCGAGGCGAGTTCTCCGTAGCGGCGCGTCCCAACCAGCAGGTCGCGCACAATGAGCAGGGCCCAGCGCTCACCCACGAGCTCCATGGCTCGTGAGACGCCGGAATACTGCCCATACTCGCGTGCGGCCATCGAGCCTAGGCCTGCTGGTTCGTATAGGCCTCTGGCCCCTGCGCGGCAGCGACCGGGTCCATGTAGCCGAACTCGACGATGTTGCCGTCGGGATCGGTGAGCTGACGCTGGTACATGAAGCCGTAGTCCGAGGCCGGTTGCGCCTCCGTTCCCCCGGCAGCCAGCCCACCGGCGACGCGGACGTCCACCGCCTCCCGGCTGTCAAGGAAGATCGCGGTCGACACCGACGGGTTCACAGCCGGGTCGCCCAGCGGAAGCGCGGTGAAGGTCTGGAAATACTCGCGGACCAAGAGCATGAACGCACTGTGGTCCTCCTCAACGACGACACAGGCCGCGTTGTGGTCGGTGAAGAGCGGGTTGATGGTGAATCCGATCGCCGTGTAGAACGCCTTCGCGCGATCCAGGTCGGTCACCGGCAGGTTGACGAACATCGAAGTCATCGTGGTCTCCCTTTCATGGGTTGGGTATCACTCGTGGGTCCGGACACTCACCACACTTGCAAAAAACAAGTGCTTCGTCAAGACCCAGCAGGCTTGTCTCACTCACCCATTTCGGTTGGTTTCTCTGACGTCACTTCCAGAATCCGGTGAGGGGCGAGGCGGCGAAGATGGCGGCCAGCAGGTCGGCCGGACGCGCGGACGTGACCTGGGTCGCGGCGGTAGATCCGGCCGAGGTCCCGATGATCAGATCGGCCTGGGTCACGTCCACCCTGGCCTCACCCAGGCCGGCGGTGAACCCACGGGCGTAATGTCTCGTTGTAGTTGGTGAGGGTTTAAGTAACGTCGATCTCCGAAAGGCGAGGACGCATCATGAAGACGCGCGCTGTAACGAAATATGCCGCAACCACCGCGATCATTCTCCTCCTGGCCGGATGCGCATCCGACGCTGGCGAGCCCGGCCCTCCCACGACCAGCGACCGGGCGCCGTCGAGCACCTCAGAAACCGCTGCGCCCGCCACCATCACGATCGCCGATTTCGGCTTCGACGGCCCGACGACCGTTCCCGCGGGAACGACCGTGGAGGTAGCGAACATGGACAGCGTCGCGCACACCGTCACCGCCGACGACGGCACATCCTTCGACATCACCATCGAGGCCGGCGGAAAGGGCTCGTTTACTGCGCCGGCGAAGACCGGCACCTACGATTACCACTGCTCCCTCCACCCCAGCATGCATGGCTCGCTTGACGTCAATCAGTAGCCTCGCGGGCAGCATCCGGACCATCGCCTGGTCTATTTCATCCGGCCGGTCTTGCTTGATTCGATAACACCACGGGAGGGCAAATGTCCGCTTCAGCATCACCGCCGCCGGTCTCCGCCCACCCTCCGACATGGAAGTTCGGGTACCCGATCATCCACGCCGAGACCCGGGAACAATGGCGAGCTTGGCTGACGCACAACCTCACGTCGGCCCGAGGTGTGTGGTTGTGCTCCTGGCGCACCACCACCGGCCGACCACGCTGCCCGTATCCCGAGGCCGTCGAGGAAGCCATCTGCTTTGGTTGGATCGACTCCACCAGTACCGTCCTCGACGAAGAGCGCAGCTTGCAGCTCTTCACGCCGCGCAGACCCAAGAGTTCTTGGACCCGGCTCAACCGCGAACGCGCGGCGGATATGGAGGCGCGTGGCCTCATGACCGACGCTGGTCGCCGGGCCATTGCTGCTGCGAAAGCCAACGGTTGGTGGACGATCGCCGACCAGGTCGAAGACCTCGAGGAACCAGCTGACTTGACGGCGGCGCTGGATCGAGATCCGCAAGCTCGAAGCAATTGGGACGGCTTTCCGCCCAGCGCCCGAAAGCAAATGCTGTGGTGGATCGTGAGCGCCGCCCGGGACGCAACCCGGGCAGGTCGAATCGCCCAGATTGTCTCAGAAGCGGCCATCGGACGACGTGCTCGTTAGCCCGCCATCGGGCCTTGTCGGCCCCAGCCTCGGGGCGTAGCCTGACCCGCATCCGTTCCGGCACCACACTCGGCGTTGACCTGAGCGGATCAGAATTGAGACCGCAATGTCTGCCGCTCTCGAACTCGCACGTACCGCCTACGAGGAGCACCGGTGGACCGTCGCCCGGGACGCATTCAGTGACGCCCGACGGGAGGGACAGTTGCCCGCCCGCGACTTGGAACGGGCAGGGACGACGGCGCTTCTGCTCAGCCTCGAAACCGACGGAATCGACACGCTCACCCGCGCACACGCGGCGTTCCTCGTCGCGGACGACATCGCTGGAGCGGCCCGATGCGCGGCCTGGCTCGGAATCTACCTCATGAATTCCGGGAACCGTGCGCGCGGTGGCGGTTGGCTTGCGCGCGCCCAGCGTCTGGTGCACGGGCAGGGCGAAACGGAGAACCCCGAGGGGTTCCTCCTGATACCTGTGGCGCTGGGGTCCCTATATTCCGGCGACGTCAACATCGCGCTGCAGGCCTTCGACCAGCTCGCCGACTTCGCTCGGATCTTCGGAGACCGTGACATCATCGTCCTCGCCCAGCTCGGCCAGGGTCAGGCGCGGATAATGGCCGGCCGTGTCGACGAGGGAATGTCTTTGCTCGACGAGGCGATGATCGCGGTCACCGCCGGCGAGATCTCCCCACTTCCATCGGGCATCGTCTATTGCGCGGTGATCGGCACCTGCCATCTGGCCTACGACTTGCGACGTGCCCACGAGTGGACCGCGGCGCTCGACCACTGGTGCGCCGCGCAGCCCGACATGATCCCGTTCAGCGCCCAGTGCCAGGCTCACCGCGCGGCACTCTTCCGTCTCCATGGCGCCTGGTCGGAGGCGTACAGCGCGGCGCTACTCGCGGAGGAACGGTATGACCGCGGAGACCGCGATGCGGCGTACGGGGCCTTCTACCAGAAGGGCGAGATCGAGCGACTACGGGGTGATTTCACTGAGGCCGAGGCGTCTTATCGCCGTGCCGGCGAGACAGGGTTCGAGCCGCAGCCGGGGCTCGCCCTCCTCTCGTTGGCGCGCGGTCGGAGCGATGTCGCGCTCGCTCTCATCCGCGGCGCAGTCGACGGGGCCGATCCGGGCACTCGAGTGCAACTGCTCCCAGCGTTGGTCATCATCGAACTCGCCGCGGGACGCGTCGACGCAGCCCGGGCTGCCGCGGACGAGCTGCACAGCGTCAGCACCGAGAGCCGGATGCCAATGCTCCAGGCGTCGGCGAGTCACGCCACTGCGGCGGTCCTGCTTGAAGAGGGCGACCCGCTCGGCGCTCTGCGCGAAGCCCGCCGTGCGAGCACCCTGTGGCGAGATCTCGACGTCCCCCTCGAGCTGGCGCAGTGCCGTGAGCTTATCGGCCGCGCCCACCGCATGCTCGAGGATGACGCGTCGGCTGAGGTGGAGTTTCAGACCGCGCGAGCCCTGTTCACTGACCTGGGCGCGAAGCCAAGCATCGAGAAGCTGGACGCGCTGCTCCGGCAGCCAGACGGCTCCCCGCTGACAACCCGCGAGGTCGAAGTCCTTCGCCTGGTCGCGACGGGCCGGACCAATAAGGCGATCGCCGCCGAGCTGTACCTGAGCGAGAAGACGGTCGCACGGCACCTGAGCAATATCTTTGCGAAGCTGGATCTACCGTCACGAGCGGCCGCGACCGCCTACGCCTACCGGCGGGGACTGGTCTGATCCGCGCGAATAGTCTTTCGCGCTCCTGTGCTGCCAGCCGGGATTCATCCTATTTGGGCGATTACTCAGGCCTGGACACTGTTGGAAGCTGCAACCGAGGGCTACTGAAGTCACCGGCGGGTGAGAAAGCCCTCCGAGGCAAGGGCGGTTGTGATGCGCACGATTGATGCGGGTGAAGTCGATTGACGTCCCAGGCTGAGTCCAAGAGTGAGACCACAACGATGTGGTCGTTGCTGCCTCTAGCGCTGGCGCAGTTCATTTGTTCCTTCGCCGGCTCGAATATGAACGTCATGCTCAACGACATGAGTCAGGACCTCGACACCTCGGTCCAGGGCATCCAGCTGTCGATCACGCTGTTCCTCCTCGTCATGGCGGCCCTGATGATCCCGTTCGGCAAGCTGACGGATCAGCTGGGCCGGAAGACCTGTCTGGTTCTCGGCCTGTCGGTGTACGGCGTCGGGGCCGTGATCAGCGCCGTCTCGCCTGGGCTGGGCGTGCTGATCCTGGGGAATTCGATCCTGGAAGGTGCCGGTACCGCGCTGCTCATCCCCCCGGTCTACATCCTGGTCACGATGTACTGGACCGGCGTCGCGGAGCGGGCTCGCGCGTTCGGCCTGGTCAGCGCCGCTGGAGGGGTCGGTGCGGCAACGGGGCCCCTGATCGGTGGGTGGATCGCCGCGACCATCAGCTGGCGGGCGGCATTCATTTTCCAGGCGGTCGTGATCGTGCTCATCCTGATCCTCGCTGTGCGCCTCAAGGATCCGCGCGCCCGTGAACCCGGCAAGCCCTTCGACGTCATCGGGGCGGTGCTGTCAGCACTCGGATTGATTCTGTTTGTGATCGGCATCCTCGCCGCCGACAACAACCTGCTCGTGTCGCTCGCGCTGATGGCGGCGGGAATCGCCGTGATCGCGCTGTTCTTCTGGTGGGTTCGTCGGCTGGAGCGGAAGGGGCGTGAGCCGCTGCTGTCGACAGCGCTGTTCCGCAACCGGGTCTCCGACCTGGGACTGGTCACGCAGAATTTCCAGTGGCTGCTGCTGATGGGTATCTCGATGCTGGTGGCGAGCTACCTCCAGGTCGTGCGCAATTACGACGCCATCGAGACCGGGGTCATTTTCAGCGCCGCCACCGTCGGCATCCTGGTGTCGTCGCTGTCCGCGGGTTCGCTGGTGCGGCGGTTCGCGCAAAGGTCGCTGATCGTGGTCGGCTTCCTGGTCACGGGCATCGGCCTGCTCCTCCTGCTGATCGTGGCGACCGTCCCGGGCGCCTGGGCGTTCGCGCCGGGGCTGCTCACCATCGGGCTGGGCATCGGGCTGATGCTCACCCCGAGCGTCAACTTGGTGCAGTCGGCCTTCCCCGAACAGCAACAGGGAGAGATCTCCGGACTCTCCCGCAGCGTCTCGAATCTCGGGTCGAGCTTCGGGACAGCCATCGTGAGCACTCTCCTCGTGCTGAACGCGGACGCAGATGCCGGCGGATACCTGGCGGCGACGGTGCCTCTGCTGGTCATCGCGGTCGGCGGAATCGTTATCGCGCTCTTCCTGCCGGGACGCGCGAAGCTCAGCACCCCGCCAGTCGCCACCGTGACCTAAGCCATGATCATCACCAGTCGTGCCCGAAGAGAGGATCGCACCATGAAGGACTATCCCTCGATCGCCGACCACGGCCTGATCGGTGATCTGCAGACCACGGCGTTGGTTGCCACGGACGGCACGATCGACTGGTTCTGCAGCCCGCGGTTCGACTCGCCGAGCATCTTCGCGTCGCTGCTGGATCGCGCGAAGGGTGGGCATTTCAGCGCGCATCCGCACGACGACACGTTCGAGACGAAGCAGCTCTACTTCCCAGACACTGCGATCCTGATCACCCGATTCCTCACGGAGAACGGAGTGGGCGAGGTGATCGACCTCATGCCGGTGGCCTCCGAGACACCCAGCGGCCATCATCGCCTTCTGCGGGCGATGCGCTGCGTGCGGGGGACGATAACTTTCGACGTCGAGATCGCCCCACGGTTCGACTACGGCCGGCAGACCCACCAGATGACAGTCACCGAGGATGGCGCTGCCTATGCTGCCGGTGACACAACCCTGACGATCAGCCTCATCCGGGACCCCGACGACGAACGGCTCGGGCAGCTGGAGCCCTCCAGCGAGGGCGATCTGCGGTTCTCGCTGAGCCTCACTGAAGGGCAGATGCGCGGCGTCATCCTCGAGACCGGCGGCGATGCCTCGCCCCGGGCGGTCCCCGTGGCCGAAGCGCAGCGCCTGTTCGATGACACCGCACACTTCTGGCAGAACTGGGTCGGACAGTCCACCTACACCGGTCGTTGGCGCGAGGAACTGCAACGGTCGGCCATCACCCTCAAGCTGATGACCTACGCGCCAACCGGTGGCCTCGTCGCCGCGCCGACCGCCGGTCTACCCGAACAGATCGGCGGGGAACGAAATTGGGACTACCGCTTCACCTGGGTGCGGGACGCGTCCTTCTCCGTCAACACGCTCGTACGGATGGGCTTCTTCGATGAGGCGGCAGCATTCGGCCGGTGGCTGCGCGACCGGGTAGTGGAACCGTTGGACAGCGACTCCGGCCCGCTGAACATCATGTACCGGATCGACGGCGACCCGCACCTGTCTGAGGAGATCCTCGCGGACTGGGAAGGTTATCGCGGCTCCTACCCGGTGCGGGTCGGCAATGGCGCCGCCGAACAGTTGCAGCTGGACATCTACGGAGAGGCCATGGAGGCCATCTACAACGCCGACCGCGCCGGAATCGGGATCGGCCAGGCGGGCTGGCAGGCCATCTGCAAGCTACTCGAGTGGCTCGCCGACCACTGGGACCAACCGGAGGAGGGGATCTGGGAGACCCGTGGCGGACGCAAGGACTTCACCTACGGCCGACTGATGTGCTGGGTCGCGTTCGACCGCGCCATCCGGCTCGCCACCGCCTACGGCCGACCGGCGCCCCTCACCCGGTGGATCGCGGAGCGCGACGCGATCTACAACCAGATCATGGAGAAGGGCTGGAACGCCGAGCGCCGAGCCTTCGTGCAGCAGTACGGGGAGACAGTGCTGGATGCCTCGCTGCTCAAGATGCCACAGGTGGGCTTTGTCTCACCACACGATCCGCTGTGGACGGACACCATGACAGCGATCGAGGCGGAACTTGTGTCCGACAGTCTCGTCTACCGGTACGACCCGGGTGCGTCGCCCGACGGGCTCAGGGGTTCCGAAGGCACTTTCTCGCTCTGCAGCTTCTTCTACGTCGACGCGCTCGCGCGCGCCGACCGGCTCGATGAAGCCCGCTTCACGTTCGAGAAGATGCTCACCTACGCCAACCACCTCGGCCTCTACTCGGAGGAAATCGCTCCGACCGGCGAGCAGATCGGCAACTTCCCGCAGGCATTCACCCACCTGGCGCTCATCGACGCCGCCATCACTCTCAACGACCGCCTGGACTCGCAGCAGGCCAGCCGCCTGCGCCGCCGCTGAAGCGTGGGTGACGGCCGCTCAATCTCCGATCGGTGAGCCGACTACCCACACTCAAGACCGACCCAACTGCGATCGGTAGCCGACCGGCTTACGCGTGGGCCATTAGCCGGCGGTGATCAGCCTCTGGCTCCGAACTGCGCAGGCAGTTTCTTCATGGCCTCCGCGACGAGGGCCCGACGGGCGTCAGCGTCAGCCTGCTCTGATTCATACACGAAGGCTGTTGAGCCGCGCTGCGCCCCGCAGTAGTCAACTGATCCCATGTCTAATCTGCGTCAGGAGCGCCTTTTCGTAACCATGTCGCTCATACGTGCCGGCGGCGTCACCCGCTACGAGAACTCGCGTGATGGTCGTCGCCAGCTCGCGCGGTGCGCTGGCTGTTTCTATACTGCCGGTGAGAACCGGAGCTCCCGTCGGGCGGGCGTTGTATCTCGCGGCGGTGACCCGTCACAGATTCGTTTGCGCCTCGAGGAAGCCCGGGTAGCGGCCGCCTTCGATTTCGACCTTGGCCGAAAGTGCGGTGAGGGCATCCACTTCCGCAGGCGTGAGCTCGATGTCGGCCGCGGCAATGTTCTCCTCGACACGGTGCAGCTTGGTGGTACCCGGGATCGGCACGATCCAGGGCTTCCGGGCGAGTAGCCAGGCGAGCGCGATTTGTGCGGGGGTGGAGGTCTTTGCGGCGGCAAGCGAGCGAATGTCATCCAGCAGGGTCACGTTGTGTGCGAGAGCCTCCGGGGAAAAGCGAGGGATCTGCGCACGCAGGTCGTTTTCCTTCTGGAAGGTCGCGCTGGTGTCGATTGTTCCGGTCAGGAACCCCTTGCCGAGGGGGCTGAACGGGACAAAACCAATCCCGAGTTCCTCACAGGCGGTGAGGACCCCGTCTTCGGGACGGCGCCACCAGAGCGAATATTCGCTTTGGATCGCGGTCACCGGTTGCACGGCGTGAGCGCGCCGGATCGTCGCTGCTGACGCTTCCGACAGGCCGAAGTGCTTCACTTTGCCCGCTTGGATCAATTCTCGAACGGCGCCGGCGTAGTCCTCGATCGGCACATCCGGGTTCACTCGGTGTTGGTAGTACAGGTCGATGACGTCCGTTCGCAGCCGGGTGAGGGAACCCTCGACAGCGCCCTCGATCTCGGCGGGCAGAAGCATCCGTCCCTGGGCCTGGTGGGTGGCAGGGTCGATGCTCTGGGCGAACTTCGTCGCGATCACGACGCCGTCCCTGACGCCGGCGAGGGCCTCACCGACGAGGTCTTCGTTGGCATGCGGGCCGTAGATCTCCGCGGTGTCGAACAGGGTGACACCACGGTCGACCGCCCCGCGGATCACCGAAATCATCTCGGCACGGTCGGGAGCTCCACCGTAGCCACCAGACATCGTCATGCATCCAAGCCCGACCGCGGAGACGCGTAGGCCGCTCGTTCCAAGTTCACGTGTGTGCATCATGTGCTCCCGATCGGTTCAGGCTTCGGGGATAGTGAGGTCCCAGGTCGAGGGGTCGACCTCGTCGGGGTCGGGCCCGCCTCGCACGCCGCGATCGAGGGAGTCGATGGCGATGAGCTCGTCGGCGCCGAGAACGAAGTCGAAGACATCGATGTTCTGGGCGATGCGTGCAGCGTTCGTCGATTTGGGGATGACCGACCTCCCCTGCTGGAGGTGCCAGCGCAGCATCACCTGCGCGGGCGACTTGCCGTGCGCCAGCGCGATCCGCCCGATGGTGTCGTCGTCCAGAACGCTCCGGCGCTCTTCTCCCCACCCGGGGTAGAAGGTGATGCCGCCGATCGGCGACCACGCCTGCGTGAGAATGCCGAGTTCCGCATTCGCCCGCTGCACGTCGGCCTGGGTGAAGTACGGGTGCAGCTCCACCTGGTTGACGGCGGGCACGATCGTGGTCTGCTCGCGCAGGGCCGCGAGGTGGTGGGGCATGAAGTTGCTGACCCCGATGGCTCGCACCTGTCCGTCAGCCAGGAGCCGCTCGCGGGCGCGGTAGGCCTGGACGGTCCGGTCGAAGTGCTGTGGCATCGGCTGGTGCAGGATCAGCAGGTCGATCTGCGCCACCCCGAGCTTGGTCGCGCTCTTCTGGCATGCGTGCAGGGTCTCGTCGTAGCCGTAGTCGCTGACCCACACCTTCGTTTCGATGACGATGTCGTTCCGGTCGACGCCTGAGCGGCGGATGCCCTCGCCGACCTCGCGCTCATTGCCGTAGCCGGCGGCGGTATCGATGTGACGGTAGCCCGAAGCGAGGGCGGTCTCGACGGCCACGGCGGTCTCCTCGGGTGCGCTCTGGAACACACCGAAGCCGAGTGCGGGCATCTGGACCCCGTTATTGAGGGTCAGGGAGTTGTTCATGGTGTTTCCGATCCGTGCGGTAATTGCACCGTTTCGCCCGTGGGGACGCTGGTAGTTGTGTTTCTGTGCGCGCTCCGCGCGATTCCTTGACGGGTGGTCCAGGAGCCGAGGAGGGCGACGCGTTCGGCGGTGGGCGAATGCGGTTCGATCGTGTAAACGAGCATCGTCAGGCCGGGCTCCGTCGTGAGGTCGAAGGATTCGTAGCCAAAATTGAGCTCGCCGACATCCGGATGCAGATAGCGTTTCGTCCCTCGCTGATAGCGGATGACGTCGTGGGAGGCCCAGAGCGCCCGGAACTCGGAGCTCTGGGTGGAAAGTTGACCGATGAGCCGGATGAGTCCCTCGTTGAACGGGTCGCGGCCGGCGGCCTGGTGCAGCAAGGCGACGACGTTTCGCTTGGTCCGGGTGTAGTCGAGGAAGAAGTGCTCCGCGCGCGGGTCGAGGAAGTGGAAGATCGCGGTGTTGAACGGCTCTTGGCCGTCCAGCGGATAGGGCAGGGAATACAGTGCGGCTCCCAGCGCGTTGGCGGCGATAATGTCCAGCCGGCCGTTTTGCACGATGGCCGGAATGGTCATCGCGTCGAGCACGGCCTGAGTTCCGGACGCCACTCTGACTCGGCTTTTCTGGCGGGGGTTCCGCCGGTGCGGGGCGGCGGTGACCTCGACGAGGTTCAACAGGTGCTCTCGCTCGGTGTCGTCCAGCTGCAACGCTCGTGCGATCGCGTCGAGGACCTCCCGAGATGCTCCCCGGGTGTTCCCGCGCTCCAGCTTCGAGTAGTAGTCGGTGCTGACGCCCGCCAGGTGGGCAACCTCTTCCCGGCGAAGGCCCGGCACCCGTCGGGCTCCTCCGAAAACGGGTACGCCCGCTTGTTCGGGGGTGATCCGTGCCCGGCGCGAGCTGAGGAAGCTGCTGATCTCCTCGTTGATCGGCATGTCAGGCAGCGTCGATCATGAGGTCGATGACCTCGGGGGTCGCGATGTCCGGGTCGAGCGCTCCGCGCGTGCCGGTGTCGAGCGCGTCGATGGCCTGCAGGTTCTCGGCGCTCAGTTCGAAGTTGAAAACATCGACGTTCTCGGCGATCCGTCCGGCTTTCACAGATTTCGGGATCGAGCTGCGTCCCGACTGCAGGTGCCATCGCAGGATGATCTGGGCGGGTGTTCTGCCGTGGGCTGCGGCGATGGCACGGATGGTGTCGTTCTGCAGGGGTGGCACGGCGCCGTTTTCGCCCGCCCAACCGTAGACGCCGCCGATCGGCGACCAGGCCTGCGTAATGATGCCGAGCTGCCTGTGCACAGCGACCTGCTCGGGCTGTTGGAAGTTCGGGTGCAACTCGATCTGGTTCACGGCCGGCCCCACAGCCGTCTCGTTCACGAGCGCGCGCAGGTGCTCGGGCTTGAAGTTCGCCACCCCGATCGCCCGTACCCGGCCGTCAGCCAGCAGCCGTTCGGCCGCCTTGTACGCGGCGACCGTCTCGCCGAAGTTCGCCGGCCACGGCCAGTGCAGCAGGTAGAGGTCGAGGTAGTCGACGCCGAGCTTTGCGGTGCTGGTGTCGAACGCGCGCAGGGCGCTGTCGAATCCGTAGTCGGTCATCCACAACTTCGTCGTGAGGAACACGTCGGCGCGATCGACACCCGAGTCGCGGATGCCTCGGCCGACCTCGCGCTCGTTGAGGTACGCCGCCGCAGTGTCGATCAACCGGTAACCAGCCCTCAGCGCGGTCGATACCGCTGCCGTCGCCTCGCTCCCCTCGCTCTGCAGCGCACCCAGGCCCAGGCCCGGCATCTGCACTCCGTTGTTCAAGGTGATGGTCCTGTCAGTCATGTGTAACCCTCTCGCTATCCATACTGATCTAACGCGGTCGTAATCCGGCGTGGAAGTGCGAACTGAACAGTGGTCTGGCAGAGCACCCCTAAGCGGTGAATCTCCTGCGACCATCAGCGACGACGGCGACAGCTCGGCGATTTACCCCGTCGCCGCCCAGGTGGCGAGCAGGTGCAGGGCCTCATTCAGGAAGCGGGATACCTTCCTGATTTAGCCTCCACGCAACAAGAGCCGCAATCGCCGCATCCCACCGGTGCGTTCCGGCTCCGTCAGCCCAAGGATTCCTCGGACGAGTCCGTGTTCGGCGGTGAGGGGCAGCAGACCTAGCCGAGCAGCGCCACGCCAAAGCCGGCGACGACAGCGCGCACTTCAGCGAGATACCGTTCTGCCTGCTCGGTGAGGGGGATCGCTGAGTGGCCGATCCAGCCGATCTCGATGCGTTCGTCAACGTCGAGTGGTACGGAGACGATCTCCGGGTCGAGGTCGTCGCTGATGATGCCCGTCGAGATCGTATAGCCGTCGAGCCCGATCATGAGGTTGAAGATCGTCGCCCGGTCTGAGACCCGAATCTCCCGCGTGCTCGACAGGGTGGAGAGGATTTCCTCGGCGAGGTAGAACGAGTTGTTCGCCCCCTGGTCGAAGGTGAGCCGCGGCAGGTTGGCGAGATCAGCGAGGGTCACGCGACCTCGAGAGGCGAGGGGGTTCTTGCGGGAGATGAAGATGTGCGGCTCGGCGAGGAAGAGCGGGCGGAATGCGAGCCCGGAGTCCCGGAGCAGTTTGTCGATGACGTTGCGGTTGAAGTCGTTCCGATAGAGGATGCCCAGCTCGCTGCGGAGCGTCCGGACATCCTCGATGATGTCCCAGGTGCGGGTCTCACGCAGCGAGAACTCGTATTCGGCCCCCTCGGTGCCCTTGACCATCCGGACGAACGCGTCGACCGCGAACGAATAGTGCTGCGTCGACACCCCGAGGAGGCGTCGCGACGGCGGCCGACCGAGGTAGCGCTGCTCGAGGAGCGCCACCTGCTCGACGACCTGCCTGGCGTAGCCGAGGAACTCCGCGCCGTCAGTGGTGAGCGTGATCCCGCGCGCGGAGCGGACAAGGAGGGCGCGGCCCACCCGGGACTCGAGGTCTTTCATCGCCACGGACATGGTCGGCTGGGCGACATAGAGCAGGTCGGCGGCCGCGGTGATCGATCCCTCCGCGGCGACCTCGATGAAGTAGTGGAGCTGCTGCAGGGTAACGCCGCTCGATCGCTGAGTCATAGGGTAAGGCTATAGGAATGCATAGTTGGGTCGAATTACCCTATGTCCGCAGGGAACTTGCACGATGGATTCACTGACTTCCGCAAGGCCAGCCCGGCCGATCAGCTACCGGATTGGCCACTCATGGCGAACGAGTTCACGTTCAGCATCACGACCACCCGTTTCGACGAGGACTACGCGCCGTCGAACAGTTCCCGTGCCACCACCAACTTTGCCAATCTGGCACGAGGCGAGCACCGTCAGCAGAACCTCCGCAGCGCGCTGACAATGATCGACCGCCGGTTCAACGACCTCGCGCATTGGGACAACCCGAGTCGGGACCGGTACACCATCGAGCTCGACATCGTTTCCGTCGAGTTGCGGTTCACCGCGGAAGAAGAGAATCAGCGCTTCCCGCTGCTCGAGATCCTCGACATCCAGATCGTCGACCTGCATACCGGCGAACGTCACCATGGGATCGCGGGAAACAACTTCTCGTCCTATGTCCGCGATTTCGACTTCAGCGTCCTGCTCCCGGCGGTCAACAAAGACGCGACGACATTCACCGTCCCCGACGACTTCGGCAATCTGCACGGCCTGCTCTTCCAACATTTCCTCGACTCCGCCGCGTACAAGGAACGCTTTCCGATGCCGCCCGTGATCTGCATCAGCGTGTCGACGAGCAAGACCTACCGTCGGACCGAGAACAGCCACCCGATCCTCGGCGTCGAGTATCAGCAGGACGAGTTCTCGCTGACCGACGATTACTTCGCACGGATGGGATTGCAGGTGCGTTACTTCATGCCACGCGGCGGAGTGGCGCCGCTCGCGTTCTATTTTCGCGGCGACCTGCTCAGCAACTACTCCAACCTGCAACTCATCGGCACGATCAGCACGATGGAAACCTTCCAGAAGATCTATCGACCCGAGATCTACAACGCGAACTCGTCCGCCGCAAGCATCTACCGACCGCGCCTGGACCAGCAGGACTACTCGCGGACGCAGATCGCCTACGATCGCGACGAACGGAATCAGCTCGCTATCACCCAGGGGACCTACACGGAGGAGCACTTCGTGAAGCCGCACAGGGAAGTTCTGAAGCATTGGGCCGCCCACTACCCAGCTGCCGTCCGTTGACCGGCAGAGAATCGACGACCATGCACACTCTTTTACCCACCTCGATCGTCGGCAGTCTGCCGAAGCCGTCCTGGCTCTCAGAGCCGGAGACCCTCTGGTCTCCTTGGAAATTGCAGGGTGAGGCGTTGGTCGAGGGCAAGCAGGATGCGCTGCGCATCGCGGTCCAGGAGCAGCGCCAACTCGGCATCGACATCATCAGCGACGGGGAGCAGACCCGCCAGCACTTCGTCACGACATTCATCGAGCAGCTCACCGGGGTCGACTTCGAGCAGCGCGAGACGGTTCGAATCCGCAATCGATATGACGCCAGCGTGCCGACCGTCGTCGGTGCAGTGAGCCGCGAGAAACCCGTGTTCGTCGAGGACGCGAAGTTCCTGCGCCGGCAGACCGACCAGCCGATCAAGTGGGCGCTCCCCGGCCCGATGACAATGATCGACACGCTCTACGATCGCCATTACAAGAGCCGAGAGAAGTTGGCGTGGGAGTTCGCGACGATCCTCAATCAGGAGGCAAAAGAACTCCAGGCGGCGGGGGTGGACATCATTCAGTTCGACGAGCCCGCATTCAACGTGTTCCACGATGAGGTGCAGGACTGGGGAGTAGCGACGCTGGAAAGGGCGGCAGAAGGGCTACGTGCGGAAACAGCCGTGCACATCTGCTACGGCTACGGCATCAAGGCCAACACCGACTGGAAGGCAACCCTCGGATCGGAATGGCGTCAGTACGAGAAATCGTTCCCGCTCTTGCAGCAATCCAGCATCGACATCGTTTCGCTGGAATGCCATCACTCCCATGTCCCGATGGACCTTATCGAGCTCATCCGTGGCAAGAAGGTCATGCTCGGCGCCATCGACGTGGCGAGCGAGACGATCGAGACCCCGGATGAGGTCGCCGACACCCTCCGGAATGCGCTCAAGTTCGTCGATCCGGACAAGCTCCTCCCAAGCTCGAACTGCGGCATGGCGCCGTTCTCCAGGAACGTCGCACGCGAGAAGCTGAGCGCGCTGACGGCGGGTGCGGACATCATTCGCGAGGAGCTCACTGCCGTACGGCACTGACCGCCCGCTGTCAACGGCCGGCCGGGCGGCAACGCAGCGCCCCAGCACCACCCGGGTGGCCGCCCCGGACGTGAGCGATGCGCGGACGATCCCTGGCCCTTATCTGGCCACGACCAGCCCCGATCCACCTCATAGGCGCCAAGTCAATACTTCGGGGCCGACCGGTAAAAACAATGAGAAGCTGGCCACCTGGTCTGGATGCTCTAGCGGCTTCCGGACAGCGCTCAACGATGAAGTCCAAACGAAAAAACCCCCGCATGAGCGGGGGTTTTGTCACTGCTGGGGTACCTGGACTCGAACCAAGAACAAATGATAGCGATCTCGGCCGTGCCACTCCCCTGCAACTGGGGCGGAATCCCGCAGATTTCTGCGGTTTTCATGGGTCTAGCGTACGCGCTGGCACGGACCGATACGGGCTCATTCTGGTCACGCAGCGGGGTATCTGGTTCGTTTCTGGTCACGGAATCGAGGCTGTCCAGGGCCGGGCGGGACGCACCGCTGGGTCGCCCGAGATGCATGTCGGCCTACCCGACCCTCCGGCACGACCACCTGGTTCGTCATTTTCCGCTCCGCTGCCTCGGACTTGTAGTCGCGCAGTCCGCGTTGGTCAACGAGTGGCAGCTGGCCCTGTTCACCCAGGATGACAGCTAGCTGTTGTTCCCACTGTTCGAGGCCTCATCACGGCACTGAGCCGGCATCAATCCCCGGGCGCGTGCCCGACGGTAGAACTTGGCGCGGGACATTCTGATGTCGCGCGCGACTTGCGCGTCGGCACTTTAAACGTCTGGATGGAGCCAAGGATGCGCACTTACTGGAGACTAAAAGCCAGGCGGACCCTGCCGTACCGACTGAGTCCGCCTGACCGAACGTTGTACTGTCAGAATGTACCGTCACGGAATCGCTTGAGCCCGACTGCGCCCTCTACGACCGCGGCAGTCAGCTCTTCCACGCTGGTGTCTTCTCGTCGGGTGTCCAGGATCTTCTTGCCGTGATTCATCACGATGTGGCGATCGCAGACCTGGTAGGCGTGGTGCAGGTTGTGCGTGACGAGGACGGAGCTGATGCCCTCGGTCTTGAGCTGGCGGAGGTAGCTGAGGAGAGCCTCTGTAGCGCGCACGGCCAGGGCGGACGTCGGCTCGTCGAGAATGAGCAGGCTGCTCTTGAAGTGAACGGCCCGGGCGATGGCCACGGCCTGGGCCTGGCCGCCGGAGAGGGAGGCCACGAGCTGGCGAGAGCTCTTGATTCCCTCGATTGTCACGACGGTGTCGAGGATCTCTGTCGCGATCTCGTCCATCTGCTTGACCTTCATGAAGCCGAACTTGTTGGTGATCTCCCGGCCCATGAAGATGTTGCGGCTAATCGACATCTGCGGCACGAGCGCGGAATCCTGGAAGATCGTCTCCACCCCGAGCTGCTCCGTGACCGTGCGGTTGACCGCGGTCTGTTTAGCGCCATCCCAGTAGTATCCGCCGCTGGTCATGGGCACCACGCCGGAGAGGATCTTCACAAGAGTGGACTTGCCAGCACCGTTGTCGCCGAGGAGCCCGACGACCTCACTCTTGCCGATATCGAAGGACACGTCTCGCAGAACGGTATTGGCGCCGTACTTCTTGGTGATGTTCTCCACCCGCAGAAGATAGTCATTCGGTGTCGCGGTCATGATGCTTTGCCCTCCATGAGCTTGTTGAAGATTGCTGCGATCACGATGATCAGACCGACGAAAAGCTGAATGTAGAAGCCGGGTGCCCGGCCGAGAATGAGGCCGTTCTGCACGAGCTGAATCAGCGCGGCACCGATGATCATGCCGATCACACTGCCGCGGCCACCGTTCAGGGAGCAGCCACCGACGACGGCTGCCGCGATGGCCATGAGGGTGAAGTCTCCCGTTGTTCCGGGCTGCATCGAGGACGTGCGAACGGCCACCAGGATGCTGACGACGCCGACCAAAGCACCGAAGATCGCAAAGGCCATGAGCTTGACCTTCACCGGGTTGATCGAGATGGCCTTGGCCGCAGCCTCGTTTCCACCGACGGCGAAGATGTGGTTGCCGCGGCGGTGACGGTGCAGGAAAGCCCAGGCCAGGAGCCCGATGATGAGCAGCCAGACCAGCTGGGACCGGAAGAAGCCGTAGTCGCCAGCGAAAAGTGCCACGAGGGTCGCGTCTTTGCCTTTACCTTCGGTGAGAATGGCGGCTGTGGTGCCGTTGACGAAGATGCTCGCTCCGGTCCAGAAGAATCCCATGCCCAGCGTGGCGATGAAGGACGGGATCCGGGTGAGTACGACGATCAGTCCGTTGATCAGGGCGATGCCCATGGCTGACGCGATTGCTGCTGGGATGCCGAAGCCCCAACCGAAGGATTCCGAAACCCGGATGAAGACGATTGCCGAGAAGCCGAGGTTCGCGCCGAGGGAGAGATCGAATTCCCCGGCAATCATCAGGATGCCCGCGGCTATGCCCAGCAGGGCCAAAACCGGGATGCTCTGCGAAATGACGGCCGAGAGGTTCTGTTGGGAGAGGAAGGGAAATTGGTTCCCAGCGACCACGCTGGTGACGCTGAATGCGACGAGGAGAAGGAAGAAGATGATCCCGATTTCTAAGGCGCCTCGGCCCCGCACATATTGAAGGTTGTCAAGTGCAGTGGCGACGAGGCCTTTCGGCTTGTCAGGTCTCACTTGTCGGATAGCCTCTGTAGCCAGCGGGACATCCAGGATAGGCGGTTGGTCGTTGTTCTTTGTATCAGTCATGAAGTGATCTTTCCGTCGCGTGTGCCGCCACTGGGTGGTGGCGTTCGCATGTCTAGAAGAGGGTGAGCCGGCAGGGGCGGACCGAGGCGTGCCGCGGTCCGCCCCCGTTGTGGGCCGGCGCAGAGAACGGGCGTTTAGTAGCGGACGCCCTTGAGGTCGGGCGACTCAAGGTTGCCGACGGTGTCCTTGGTGATGAGCCCGTTGCCACCGGAGTTGATGTTCGCGGCGGACAAGCCGAAGTCCAGGTTCAGGATGCCCTGCATGACGGACTGGAAGCCCTGCACGTAGCCCTGCTGGTCGGCCGTAGCGAGGATGCGGCCGGTCTTGATGCCGTCGATGACCTGCGCCGAGGTGTCGAAGCCGATGATTGGGACGACCACGCCGGCGGCGTCCTCTGCGGCCACGAGCATGCGGTGCGGGGTGCCACCGAGCGGCACAATCGCCTTGACGTCGGGGTTGGCGACCAGCCAGGAGGTCAGGATATTGAGAGTGTCCTCTTCGGAGTCCTTCGTGGTGAGGAATTCGCCTTCATCCAAGCCTGCGGCGGTGAGAGCGTCGTTCACTCCGCCCCCACGGGCGACGGCGTAGGGCTGTTCGGCGTGCTCGGCGGGGAGCAGCACCTTGTCGCCTGGCTTGAGGTCGACCTGGTCGATCAGGGCGACGCCGAGGGTGTTTCCTACCTCGCGGAAGTCCTGGCCGACGAATCCGAGAACGCAGTCGGCTGCGGAGTCGGGTGCGGGGACGTTGTAGGCGATCACCGGAATGCCCGCATCGTGTGCGTCACATGCAGCCTGAACCCAGGCCTCACCTTCATTGAAGGGCATAACGATAAGTGCCGGCTTGGTGGCAATTGCGGTCTGGACCAAGTCGACCATCTTGGCAGAATCCGAGGCAGCCGTCTGGTGGACGAGCTCAAGATTACCCAGCTCGGCCGCGTCCTTGGCCCCGGAGTAGATCTGATTCCAGAACGGGTCAGTCGACGGGTCATAGTAGGTCAGGAAATACACATCGCGATTCTCGGCGCGGCTGCCGAAGCCCGATTCGAGGCCGGAAGCGCCTGAGTCCGTTGATGCTCCGCCGGCTGAGGTGCACGCCGCGAGGGTGAGAGCCGCGGCTCCCAGGAGGGCGACGGATACAAGACCGCGACCGCTTTTGTGGATTGTGATTGGCACTTCGTTGTGTCCCTTCTCTGGCGGCCACGAGTGTGACCGGCCTCAGCAACTCTGCTATGTCATGACAATATGCATTGAAAATGCGATAGTCAAGACTTTGTCCTGACATATTAACCAACGACAACGATCGTGACATGGGCGTTACTTTCGGACACTGTCGAGGGGGGCGCGCGGTGATCGCGGTGAGTGTCGGACTGCATTGACCAGTGGGTGTGATATTGTCAGCACAAACTTACTTACCGATCTGGGGAGCGGAATATGAGCCAGCAGGAAAGCGTGTTGCCTGACGGCCTCTTCATGGACATCGACCGCTCCGGCCCAGTGCCGTTGTATTACCAGATCTCGTCGCGGCTCGAATCAGCGATCCTCTCCGGCAGCCTGCCATCCGGGTCGCGGCTCGAGAACGAAGTCAATCTCAGCGCCAGGCTCGGCTTGTCCCGACCTACTATTCGGCGGGCCATTCAGGAACTTGTCGACAAGGGGCTCCTGGTCCGCCGTCGCGGAATCGGCACCCAGGTCGTGCACGGCCAGGTTACCCGTAAGGTCGCGCTCACCAGCCTCTTTGAGGACCTATCCAGCAGCGGTCAGAAACCGTCCACCAAGCTGTTGTTGTTAGAGACCGTCCCGGCACCCGCGGGTGCCGCGGAAGGATTGGGCGTCGTCAAAGGGTCTGACGTGCTGCACATCCGCCGCCTGCGTCTGGCGGACAACGTTCCGGTTGCGGTGCTGGAAAACTACCTACCGCCGCAGTTCCTCGATCTTGACGAGACTCAGTTGGAGCAGCACGGCCTGTACCAACTCCTCCGGTCCCGCAGCGCCACAATGCGGGTAGCACGGCAGAAGATCGGCGCTCGGCGCGCGACCGCCGACGAGAGTGAGCTGCTCGACGTCGAAAAGGGTGGACCGGTCCTGACGGCCGAGCGCGTGGCCTACGACAACTCGGGAAGTGCCGTCGAGTACGGGCAGCATTGCTATCGCCCTGACCTCTACTCGTTCGAGGTCACCCTCGTCGACAAGTAGTCAGTACCCCACGAAGGTACCTACCGGTGCGGCTGCCCAGCTCTGGCGAGCCAGCCGCAGGACGGTGTCGAGTGTGGCACTGATTTTCACCGATTCGCGGGCCGGCATCAGGGCAGAAGTTGTGCCGCGGGCCGCTATGGTCCTGGCTGCTTCGACAGCTTCAAAACACAGCGCGTCGACGTGGTTGCGGAGTGGAGATTCTAGGGTGTCGAGCACGGTGCCGTCCGACGCCCGGAGAGTGACCGTCGGCGCTAGGTACCAGGGTGAACCGAATTCGATACTGCCCTCCGTGCCGGCCAGAAAGGCGTTGGCCGGTGTCTTCGCGTACATGGTCGCCAGCAACTGGGCGTGTGCCCCACGCCCATTGCCGAGGGTGATACTGAGGTGGGCATCAACTCCCGTCGGAGCCTGCAGGCCGGCCACCGCAACGGATGCGGCGGGTCCGATCAGCGCAGAACTCAGCGCCACAAGATAGACGCCACGGTCAAGCGTGATGCCACCGCCGAGCTCCGGCGAATACATCCGGCTCGTCGGATCGAACGCGTCGTAGTCGCCGAGGTCGGCGGTCAGACTGATCGGTTCACCGATGAGGCCCGCGTCGAGCGCCTGCTGCACGCTGTCCATGACGGGTAGGAAGCGTGGCCACATGCCCTCCATGATGAACAGACCCCGCCGCTCGGCCTCCTCCACCATTTCGAGCGCCTGGGTGGCGTTCGCGGCGAAGGACTTCTCGACCAGCACGTGCTTGCCGGCACGCAGGGCCAACATCGCACCGTCGAAGTGGGCGTTGTTGGGGGTGCTGACATAGACGATGTCGACGTCGGGATCCACGACGAGCTCTTCCGGCGACCCGTAAGCCGCGGCGATCCCGTGCCGACGCGCGAACTCGGCGCTCTTCCCGGCGGATCGTGACCCCACGGCGACGATGCGCTGCTCGGTGTGCCCCAGCACCGACGCCACGAAGCTATCGGCAATGCTGCCCGGGCCCAGGATGCCCCAGTTCAGGATGGGTGCGTCCGTCAGATTTCCAGTGCGTGGGCGCGAAAACGTTCTCGGGGCGGCAGTCATGATTCTTCTGACGGGCTACGCCGCCGGAACACCCAATTGACCGGTGAGGTACTGGGCGGCGCCGAAGCCGAAGGACCAGTCCTGCGGCCCGTTCTCGACGTAACCGATGAAGACGTCTTCGCCGGCCACTCCCACGGCACCGAGCGCCTCGTTGATCGCCGCGTACAGGCGCTGCTTCGTGTCGTCGCTGCGGCCGCGCTGGGTGAAGATCTGGATCATGACGACGCCGGCCGAGCGGTCGAAGCCGAGTCCAGCGTCCTCCGCGATGATCAGACCGGCGGGGTGCTCAGTGACGATCTGGAAACGGTCGCGCACCGGGATGCCGTAGACGGCGACGATGGCGTCGTGGATGGCGTCGGACACGAGTCTCAGTTCGGCGGGTGTGCGGCCTTCGATGACATCAATACGTACGAGTGGCATGTTCTGGTTACTCCGTAGCTGCGGCGATGTGCCGCTGAATGGTTTCGAGTTGGAATCGGGATACTGCATGGGCGTTCTCGTCTTCGGCGAAAACGTTGGAAACCAGGATTGAGTCGTCCCGGTCGAAGAAGCCGTTGGCGGCGAGACTGGCGAAGAAGCCGTCCCAGTTAACGTCGCCGTCGCCGAGCTTGAGGTGTTGGTGCACCCGTGCGGTGTTGCCGGGCGGATTGGAGATGTACCGCAAGCCGTGCGACCGGTTGTGGTCGAATGTATCGGCCACGTACGCGGTGCCGAGCTTCGGCCCGGCGGCGGCCATGATGCCTTCGGGGTTATTGCCGTAGTGGAAGGTGTGTGAGCCCACGTAGACGAAGCCGACGGCCGGGGAGTTCAGCCCGCGCAGGATCCGCAGCGCCTCGAGCCCGTCTTCGACGAAGTCGTCCGGGTGGGGGTCGAACCGCAGCGAGATACCTTCCTGCTCAACCAGGGGAAGCAGGGTCTCCATCGACCGGAAGAACGCGGCTTCGCTCTGTTCGGCCAACTCAGGTCGACCGGAGAACTCGGTGTTGAGAACCGGCACGTCGAGCTCGACGGCCAGCTCGATGACCCGGGTGAAGTTCTTCACCGCTGCCTGCCGCAGTACCTCGTCCGGGCTGGCGATGCGCTGCACGGGCAGCAACGCCGGAATACCGATCCCCGCGTCCGATACCGCCTTCTTCAGTTGCGCGACGTAGCCATCGTCTGCCCGGGGGTGAGCGTAGAACGGGGCGAAGTCCACGTGCGGTGTGAGCTGCATCCATTCGTAGCCGAGGTCCGCGACGAGTCGCGGGAACTCGAGCAAGCTATGGCTGTGGTGGAACGGCGTGGGATCAAGCGCGATCTTCATGGGTGTCTCCGAGCGTTCGCGGATGCGATGGGTTAGTTATAGAAGGCGGGCTTGGTCACGGCGTACTGCACCTCGACGCGCTTGCCCGTGGTTTGCGCCTCGACGGCAGCCTCGGACACGCTCGCGGCCAGGTAGCCGTCCCAGGCGCTCGGTCCGTCGATGGTGCCGACCCGGGCCGCGTCGACCCAGCGCTGCACCTGGGCGTCGTAGGCACCGGCGAACCGGGTCTTGAACGACACGTGCTCGTCCCCGCCCCAGCTGTTGTCCTGCCAGCGCTTGAGCCCGGCAGTCTTGCCGATCTCGGCGATGCCCTTCTCGAACACGGCCTCAGTGGTGACCTGGTAGCCGAACTGCACGTTCACATTGATCTCGACATCCGCGAGCACACCTGACGCGGTCTCGAACAGGATCAGCTGCGGGTCCTCGAGCCAGGCCGGGGCGAGGGCGTTACGACGCGGCTTCTTCACTTCGACTGCGGCAATCGGCTCGCCGACCAGCCACGGGATGGTGTCGATCTCGTGCACCACGGAGTCCGTGATGAGCATCGAGTTGACGTAGCCCTCGCCCGTGCTGGGGTTGCGGTGAGCGCAGTGCAGCATCATCAGGCCGCCGGCGTCCCCTGACACGATGAGCTCGCGCAGGGCGATGTACTCGGCATCGAAGCGGCGCATGAAGCCCAGCTGAATGTGCGGACGGTCCAGCTTCTGCTCGGCTTCGAGGATGCGCAGGCTCGACTCGGAGTCGGGCGTCAGTGGCTTCTCGCAGAGGATGTCGACACCGGCTTCGAGGGCGGGCAGCAGTACGGCCTCGTGGTACGGGCCGGGGGTCGCGATGAGCACGGCGTCGAGGTTGTCGTGCTCGAGGGCGTCTTCGATCCGGCTGCGGGTCGATGCGCCCGGCAGTCCGGCTACCGCCGCGGCCGCCCGCGCCTGGTCGGGTTCGACGACGGCGACCACGTCGGCGCCGTTGATCTTGCTACTGAAACGGGCGATGTGGTCGGCGCCCATCATGCCGGCGCCGACAACGGCGACGCGCAGGTTCTTGGTGGTCATCTGGTGCTCCTGGGGTTGTCGTGATTAGTGGATGCGGGCGTGGCTGGTGCAGCTGAAGATGTGTTCGCGAGTGCGGGTCGCGATGCCCAGCGGCAGCTCGATATCGGTGCCGTACATGTCCTGTTCCACGATGGCGAAGATGTTCGAGTCGAGGGCGGCGACGGCGTCGATGATCGGGCCGAGCTCGGGCACTCCCCCGGGTGGTTCGCACATGATGCCCTGGGTCACGGCGTCGGCGAACGGCACGTCGTTCTTCAGCACGTCGAACAGGAGGCTCGTGTCGACCTGCTTGAGGTGCAGGTAGCCGATGCGATCCGGGTAGGCCCCGATGAGCTTGAGGTTGTCGCCGCCGTAGTAGGAGAAGTGCCCGGTGTCCAGGCACAGGTTGGTGTACGCGGCGTCGGTTTCGTGCAGGAAGCGTTCAACCTCCTTGTAGGTGCCCACGTGACTGTCAGCGTGCGAGTGGAACTGCTGCTTCACACCGAATTCTTCGAGAAGGGCCTTGCCCAACTTGTCGTGGCCGGCGGCCAGCTTCGCCCAGCGCTCGTCATCGAGGGTACGGGATTCGAGGACCTCGCTGGTCGCGTCGCTGCGCCAGAGATCGGGAATCACAACGAGGTGCTCAGCGCCGAGCTTGGTGGCCAGTCCGGCCACCTCCAGGGCCTGGTCCCAGGCGCGCTTCCACTGGTCTTCTCCCTTGTGGAAACCGGTGAATACGGTGCCCGCCGAGAGCTTCAGGTCGCGCTTGCCCAGCTCGTCCTCGAGCCGTGCGGGATCGGTGGGCAGGTAGCCGTACGGGCCCAGCTCGATCCAGGAGTAGCCGGCCGCCTGCACCTCGTCGAGGAATCGCTCCCATGGGATCTGGCCGGGGTCGTTGGGGAACCAGACGCCCCAGGAATCGGGGGCGGTTCCGATGCGGATGCTCGGGTTGGTGGTGTCGGTCATGAAGGAGGAATCCTTTGGTTCGTCGATGCGGGATAAGTGAGTCGAAACGTCAGCCAAGGAGCGGCTTTTGTCTGGTCTGCTGCACGAGGTAGTCCTCGTACGCGGCTTGGGTGCTGGGCAGGGTGGATGCGCCGGAGACAGGCACATCCCACCAGCCGCCGCCATCGGGCGAGTAAAGCAGCGGATCGCTGTTGATATGAATCAGCGTGGTCGTCTCGGCGGCCTTGGCCACGGCCATCGCGGCCGAGAGCTGCTCGATCGCGTCCTCCCCCGGCTCCACCTCGATCACGTTGACGCCGTAGCTGCGGGCGTTCGCTGCGAGGTCGACGGGCAGCCGCTGTTCACCCTGGAAGTTTCTCGCGGCCGGGTCGAGGGTGCGGTACCAGGTGCCGAAGCGTTCGCTGCCGACGGACTCGGAGAGGTGCCCGATCGACGCGTAACCGTGGTTCTGGATCAGCACGACGATGATCTTGATGCCCTCGGCGACGGCGGTGACCAGTTCGGTGTGCAGCATCAGGTAGGAGCCGTCGCCGACCATGACGATGGCGTCTCGGTCCGGTGCGGCCCGGCGCACGCCGAGTCCTGCGGCGATTTCGTAGCCCATGCAGGAAAACGCGTATTCCACGTGGTACCCGAGCGCGTCCCGCACCCGCCAGAGCTTGTGCAGGTCACCGGGCAGGGAACCGGCGGCCTGGATGATCACGTCGCGCGGTTCGGTGGCGGCCTGCACGGCGCCGATGATCTCGGTCTGCCCGGGCAGGGCCAGGCCGCTCGGTTTGAACGCGGCATCCACCCGGGTGTCCCAGGCAGCCTTCTCCGCGGCGATCTGCGCGGCGTAGTCGGTCCCGACGGCGTAGCCGGCGAGCTCCAGCAGCAGTGCGTCGAGGGTCTCGCGGGCGTCGGCGATCACGGGCAGCTGACTGCCGTGCTTGTAGGCGTCGAACGAGGCGATGTTGATGTTCACGAACCGCACGTCAGCGTTCTGGAACACCGTGCGACTGGCGGTGGTGAAGTCGCTGTACCGGGTGCCGATGCCGATAACCAGGTCTGCCTGGCCGGTGATCCGGTTCGCGGCCGTGGTGCCGGTGGCGCCGACGCCGCCGAGATACTGCGGGTGGTCCCAGTTGAGCGATCCGCCGCCGGCCTGCGAGGTGCCGACCGGTATGCCGGTCGCCTCGACGAGGGCGCGCAGCACGTCCTCGGCGCCGGAGTACAGCACGCCGCCGCCGGCGATGATGACGGGGTTCGTCGCGGCCCGGATCGCCTCGACCGCGCGGGCAAGAGCAGCGCGTTCCGGCAGCGGCCGGCGGATGTGCCACTCGCGGGGTGCGAGGAATTCCTCGGGCACGTCAAGTTGCTCGGCCTGCACGTCCTCCGGCAGGGAGATCGTGACGGCGCCGGTTTCGGCGGGGTCTGTGAGTACCCGCATCGCGGCCAGGGCGATCGAGAAGAGCTGCTCGGGGCGCTGCACCTTGTCGTAGAAGCGGCTGAGCGGCCGGAACGCGTCATTGACGGAGACCGAGGTGTCGTGCGGCATTTCGATCTGCTGCAGCACCGGGTCGGCGACCCGGGTGGCGAAGGTGTCGCTGGGCAGCAGCAGTGCGGGGATGCGGTTGGTGGTCGCCAGCGCCGCTCCGGTGAGCATATTGGCCGCTCCCGGCCCCACCGATGCGGCGCTCGCGTAGGTGGCCCGGCGGCGGTGCATGCGGGCGTAGGCGACGGACTGGTGCACCATGGCCTGCTCGTTGCGGGCCTGGAAGTAGGGCATCAGCTCGGGGTCGTCGACGTTGGCCTGTTTGAGGGCTTGGCCGATGCCGGCCACGTTGCCGTGGCCGAAGATGCCGAACATGCCCGGAATCGTACGTTCCCGGATGTCGCCGTCGACGGTCCACTGGTTGCCGAGGAACTCGACAAGCGCCTGGGCGACCGTCATTCTGCGAGTGGTCATGCGGTGATTCCTTCCGATTCGGTGCCGTACGGCAGCCGGGGGTCCAAGTCCTGGCCCTGCCAGGTTTCGCGGATCCAGCCGTGGGCGGGATCGTCGCTGATCAACCAGGCGCGCTCGGGGTCCGGCCCCGCCATCACATTCAGGTAGTAGAGGTCGTAGCCGGGGGCAGCGACGCAGGGGCCGTGCCAGCCGAACGGCACCAGCCCGACATCGCCGGTGCGCACCTCGGCCAGGATGTCGATGTCACCAGCCTCGGACGAGTACGTGCGCAGGTAGCCGAACGGGTCGGCCGTGTCAGGGGCAGGCAGGCCCTTGGTGACGGCGGATTCGAAGTAGTAGATCTCCTCGAGCCGGGACTCCTGTCCTGGCACGTTCTCGTCGTGCTTATGCGGCGGGTAACTCGACCAGTTCTCGGCCGGGGTGATCACCTCGCAGACGATGAGCTTGTCGGCGGCCAGGGCACCCGGGGTGCCGAAGTTGTGCACCTGTCGGCTGGACCGGCCAGCACCGCGCAGCTCCACCGGAACATCCTCACGGGCGACGTAGACGGTCGGATAGACGTTCACGGTGGGCGCCTCGGCGATGGCGATGCGGCCACTGCCGGTGATGCTTGCCGTCGCCATGCTGGACAGATAGAGCACGTCGGTCGGCCCGTCGAACACGGATGCCCGACCGGCGAGCTCAACAGTCTCGCTCGGCCCGACCCCGGCATGGCTGACCATAAACGACCCGGCCAACGGCACCAGGATGCGCTCACGACCGTCGCTGGCCAGTGTGAGCTCCTCACCGGCGGCGAGTTCGGCGACTCGGAGGCCGGTGTGTTTCCAGCCGGGGATCGACTCATCGACCACGGTCTGCCATCCGTCCCTGGCCAGGTCACCCCTAGCGAAGAACCATTTGTTGCGTCGTTGCATACTGCGTCCTTCTTGTTTGGCCCGTCGGCTAGTTCTGTGGGAAGCCGAGGTTGATACCGCCGTGGCTCGGGTCGAGCCAGCGGCTGGTGATGGCCTTCTCCCTGGTGAAGAAGTCGAAGCCATGGATTCCATAGGCCTTGTTGGAGCCGAAGACCGAGTCCTTGAAACCGCCGAACGAGTAGTAGGCGACGGGCACGGGGATCGGCACGTTGATGCCGATCATGCCGACCTCGATCTCGTTCTGGAACCGACGCGCGGCGCCGCCGTCGTTGGTGAAGATGGCAGTGCCGTTGCCGTACGCGCCGTCGTTGATCAGTGTGACGCCTTCTTCATAACTCTTCACCCGCACGATCGCGAGGACCGGACCGAAGATCTCATCGACGTAGGCTTTGGAGGTGGTCGGGACGTTGTCCAGCAGGGTCGGGCCGAGCCAGAAGCCGTCGGCGGCGCCGTCTACCTCGATACCGCGGCCGTCGACCACCACGGTGGCACCGTCGGCAGCCGCGATGTCGATGTAGGAGGCAACCTTGTCGCGGTGCTGTTCGGTGACGAGCGGACCCATGTCGCAGTTGCGGCGGCCGTCACCGATGGTGAGGGTCTTCATCCGGTCGGTGATCAGGGTGATCAATTCGTCGGCGACCGGCTCAACCGCCACGACCACGGAGATCGCCATGCATCGCTCACCCGCAGACCCGAAGCCGGCGTTGATCGCAGCGTCGGCGGTGAGGTTGAGGTCGGCATCCGGCAGCACGAGCATGTGGTTCTTGGCTCCGCCGAGGGCCTGCACCCGCTTGCCGTGCTTGGCAGCAGTCTCGTAGATGTACTGGGCGATGGGGGTGGACCCGACGAAGGAGATGCTCTTGACATCGGGGTGTTCCAAGAGCCCGTCGACGGCGACCTTGTCGCCATGCAGCACGTTGAACACACCATCGGGCAGGCCGGCCTCGGTGAAGAGGGCAGCGAGCCAGTTGGCACTCGACGGGTCCTTTTCACTGGGCTTGAGAACGACGGTGTTTCCGGCAGCGATGGCGATGGGGAAGAACCACATTGGCACCATCGCGGGGAAGTTGAAAGGACTGATGATGCCGACAACGCCCAGAGGGCTCTTGGTGGAGTAAACGTCGACGCCCGTGGAGACGTTCTCGGAATACTCCCCCTTGATCAGGTGCGGGAACCCGGTGGCCAGTTCGACAACCTCGAGCCCGCGGGTGATCTCGCCGAGCGCGTCGGACAGCACCTTCCCGTGCTCACTCGTGAGAATCTCGGCCAGGTCGCCCTTGCGCTCGTTGAGGAGTTCCCGGAAGCGGAAGATGATCTGCTGCCGCTTGGTGATCGACAGGTCGCGCCAGGCGGGGAACGCAGCGGCGGCGGAGGCGACGGCGGCGTCGATCTCGGCTTGGTCGGCGAGCGCCACGTTTTTGGTCGCCACGCCCAGCGCGGGATCGAAGACCGGGGACGTGCGTCCGCTGGCGCTCACGACGGTGTGACCGTCGACGTAGTGCTGGACGATGGGAAGGGTGTCGTTGCTCATATCCGTGCTTTCTTGACTGGTTACGTCTGGGAGTCAGTGCTGGTGAGTCAGTGCTGGGGCGCGGAGTGCACAAGCGCGGCGGCGGTGTCGACCGCGCTGGTGACGTCGCCGTCCGGCGGGTACAGCAGGGTACGGCCGACGACGAGTCCGCGCACACCGGGCAGGGCGAGGGCGTTGCCCCAGGAGGCGTACGTCTCGTCCGGGCTGGTCGACGGGTCGCCGCCCAAGAGGAGCGTCGGCATCGATGTTGCCGCCATAACCCGCTCCATTTCGGGGACCACCGGAAGTTTCAGCCACGAGTACGCACTGCTGTTACCCAGTCCGCTTGTGATGGCGACCGACTTGACAACGGCATCCGTGGAGAGGTCGTTGACGATGCTGCCGTCGCGCCACTCGCTCATGAACGGTTCGAGCATGATGGGAACGCCCGCTGCCGCCGCTTGGTCGATGGCCCGGGCGGTGGCCTCGATGGTGTCCACCGATCCGGGGTCGGCCAGGTTGATGCGCACGAGCAGCTTGGCGAAATCGATGTTGGCGGCCACGACGGAGGGGATGTCGTAGGCGGTGAATCTGTCGTCCATCTCAAAGACGGCTGACTTGAGGCCGCCGCGGTTCATCGACCCGACCACGATCTTGCCGTCCAGGGCGCCGAGAACGCCCAGGTCATCGATGATGTCGGGGGTCCCGAGCACTCCGTCCACACCCGGGCGGGACAGCGCAAGGACTAGCCGCTCCAGCAGGTCGTACCGGTTCGCCATGGCACTCTGGTCGCTTCCGACACCGAGCGCGCCGCGGGCCGGGTGGTCGGCGGCCACGATGAAGAGCTTGCCGGCGTCCGACAACAGTGGCCGGCGCTTTCGGTCTCGAACGAAGGCAGGGATGGATTCAGGGGCGGTGGCACGGATGTTCCGCAACCGGTCGAAATCAAGCGGTGGCACGGGTGATCCTCTCCACGATGTCCTCGACCTCGGCCGTTGTCGGCATGGCGGTCGAGCATTCCCGGCGACCGGCGACGATGGCGCCGGCCACGTTGGCGAAGCGCAGCATCCGCTCCAGGGGCCAATCGTTCAGCAGCCCGTAGCAGAGGGCCCCGCCGAAGCTGTCACCCGCTCCTAGGCCGTTGACCACGTCGACGAAGTACGGGGCCACTTCAATGGTCTCGGTGCGGGTCTTGGCGAGCACGCCCTTCGGGCCCTGTTTGACGACCGCGAGCTCGACGCCGCGGTCCAGCAGTGCATCCGCGGCGCGATGCGGGTCGGTCTCGCCGACCGCGATCTCGCACTCTTCCCGATTGCCGACGGCTACGGTGACGTTCTCGAGTGCCCGGCCTACCTCGCGGCTCGCGGCCTCGGGGCTGGACCAGAACATCGGCCGGTAGTCGAGGTCAAGGACGGTGTTCTGAATGCGGCCGCGAGCCATCCAGGCCGTGTAGTGCGCCGAGCGGCTGGGCTCCTGCGAGAGGCCGGTGACGGTGGACCAATAGACCTTGGCGTGCAGGATGGCGTCGAGGTCCAGCTCGTTGTTTTTGATGACCAGGTCCGGCGCGATGGGAGCACGGTAGAAGTACAGCGGGAAGTCGTCCGGCGGGAAGAGTTCGCAGAAGGTCACCGGCGTGTTGAGACCCTCGACGGTGCGCACGAAGCGGTTGTCGACACCGAGCCGGGTGAGTTCCTTCGACACGAACCGACCGAACGGATCGTTCCCGGTGCGGGTGATCACGGCGCTGGCAAGGCCGTGACGCGCTGCCGCGATGGCGACATTGGTGGCACTGCCGCCGAGGTACTTGCCGAAGGTCTCGACGTCTTCGAGGCCGAGTCCGTCCTGGAGGGGGTAGATGTCAACGCCGACGCGACCGATGGTCAGGACGTCGAGGCGGGAGGCGACTGGGTCACCCGGAATGCTGGTGTCGGTCATACGTCTGTGTACAACTTTCTGTCTCGTTCGCGGATCAATCATCACCCCACAACAGGCTGATACTTTGTCCTTACATACTAACAAAGACCGTCCGGGCTGGCAAGACCACTGTCAATCAATCTATTGTTAAGACATATTAACCTCTATTTCAAGGAGAACAATGACGTTGCACGCCACACCCTCCCCCGACACTCGCCCCAGCCTGCTCCGTGGCGCGGAAGACACCAAGACAAGCCTGTGGAACGACTCCGCAGACCCCACCGAACTGGCCGCCTCGATTTCCTTCGGAGCCGTCGGCGCCACCTGTAATCCGGTCATCGCGCTGGCCGCCATCAAGGCGGACTTGCCGTACTGGACAGGGCGCATCAGAAAACTCGCCGATGAGTTCCCCACGGCCGGCGAGAGCGAACTAGGCTGGAAAGTTGTCGAGGAGCTGAGCATCACAGCCGCGAAACTTCTCGAACCGATCTTCCACTCCACCAACGGGGTCAACGGACGGTTGTCGATCCAGACCGACCCACGCCTACACCGTGACGCCAAGGCACTCGCCGACCAGGCGGTGCACTTCGCCGGACTCGCCCCCAATGTGATTGTCAAGATCCCAGCCACCGAAGTCGGCATCGAAGCCATCGAGGACGCGACATACCGTGGCGTGAGTATCAATGCCACGGTCTCTTTCACCGTCGCGCAGGCCGTCGCCGTTGCCGAGGCCATCGAGCGGGGTCTGGACCGCCGGGCAGCAGAGGGTCTGAACACCAAGAATTTCGGTTCAGTGTGCACGATCATGGGCGGCCGTCTGGATGACTGGCTCAAGTCATCCGCCTCGACCTCGCGAATTCTGATCAATCCAGGCGACTTCGAGTGGGCCGGCGTCGCCGCGCTCAAAAAAGCGCACCACCTGTTCGTGGAGCGGGGCTACCGCACCCGCATCCTGTCGGCCGCGTTCCGCAACCACCTGCAGTGGAGCGAGCTGCTCGGCGGCGACCTCGTCGTGTCGCCGCCATTCGACTGGCAGCTGCGGATCAACGAGAACAACCTCCCCAGTGAACCTCGCATCGACTTCCCGGTCGACGCCGGTGTCCTGCAGACCCTGTACACCGCGCTGCCGGAGTTCCGGAAGGCGTACGACGAAGACGGGATGAGTGCGGCGGACTTCGAGAACTTCGGTGCGGTTCGACGCACGATGCGCCAGTTCCTCGAGGCCGATGCCGCCCTTGACGCGCTCGTGCGCGACGTGATTCTACCGGTCATCTAGCTCTCTGGCACACGAGAAACGGCCTGTCCCCACAGGGACAGGCCGATTTCTGGTGCAACGCCTATCGTGTGGCGTAGTCCCCAGGCTCGATCACCGTGATCGCCTGGGTGCGGAAGTCATTCTCAATCTGTTCGAGGGATCGCCCCTTCGTTTCTGGAACCGTGCGGGCCACGAAGACCAACGACACGAGGTTGACAATGACAAATAGCACGAACGTGCCCGTCGACCCCAGTGCCTCGTTCACAATCGGGAAGGCGAAGGAGATCGCCGCATTGACGGTCCACAGCACGAACACCGCGATACCCATCGCGAAGCCGCGGATAGCCAACGGGAAGATCTCCGACAGCAGAAGCCACACGCAGGTCCCGATGAAGCACTGAACGAATGCGACGAACAGCATCATGCAGGCCAGGATCAGGTAGCTCACTGCGTCGGACTGCGGCAGGGTGAAGGCCAGCGCCAGGAGGGCTTGCGCGCCGACTACCCCGGAGAATCCGATGATCAGCATCTTCTTCCGGCCGACAAATCCGAGCAACCAGATTCCGAGGATCGTTGTGACCACGCTGGTGACGCCAATGCCGATCGTGGCGACCAGGGAGGCGCTCACGCCCAGACCGCTCGACTCCAGGATGGTGGGAGCGTAGTAGTTGACGGTGTTGATGCCCGTGGCCTGCTGGACGACTGCCAGACCGCAACCGACGTAGAGCAGCCGTCGCATCCATCTGTTGTCGCGCAGGTCCCGGAAGGCCTGCCCCTTTTCCTTGCTGGCCACGCGTGAGGCGTCGGAGATCTCGGCGTATTCGCTCTCGGCCTCACTGCGGGACCGGCTCAGTTCGAGGATCCGGTGGGACTCCTCGAAACGGCCCTTCAGTCCCAGCCAGCGCGGCGACTCCGGCAGCACGAGCATGCCGATCAGCAAGGCGATAGCCGGGATTGTGGCCACGGCCAGCATGATCCGCCAGACGCCGGGGTCCTGGATAAGGGCATCCAGCGCCGCGTTGATGGCGAACGCGAGCATCTGTCCGGTGACGATCATGAGCTCGTTAATCGTGACCATCCGACCGCGCAGGTGCGCCGGCGCCATTTCCGCCAGATAGAGCGGGCAGGTCACCGCCGCCGCGCCCACGCCCAGACCCAGGATGATTCGCGCGATGACCATCAGAGTCACTGTTGGCGCGAGCGCGCATGCCAGCGCGCCGACGAAGAACAGCGCCGCGCACACCAGCAGGGAACCGCGACGGCCGAGCCAGTCCGCCATTCGCCCGCCGATCAACGCCCCGCCCGCAGCGCCGGGGAACAAGAGTGCCGAGACAACCAGCGCCTCCTCCACGGCGTTCATTTGAAGGGCATCCTTCATGTACAGGAGCGCCCCGGAAATCACGCCAGTGTCGTAGCCGAAGAGCAGCCCGCCCAATGTCGAGATGATCGTGAGCTTGACCAAATAGCCCCGGTGGAGCCCCTGCGTGCCGGCTGTAGCAGCCGGAGGGCGGGTTGAATGCGACGACATTGTTGAGCCTCTCCATTGAGTATCGATCGCATCGTGTGCGGTACCAGCCGCCGATGCGTTCTCGAGTGATCGTGCGTGTGACGGACGAGTTCACCAGTCACGACTCGATCAGCATAGGTTCTAATGTCCTTACATGCAATACCCGGGCGATGATCATCTCAACTTGAGGCGGAGCGATGGACGCAACGAGTTGCAAGCCGTGCGTCGCGCGTGTGCACGCTTTATGGCCGCCCACGGCCGATCGTTGCAATCGACTGGTCTGGTGAACCTAGGCCTGTGAAGTGGTTGATCGGATTACATCAATAGATGCGAGGTCGGCGGTTGGGGAGGCCCATTGACCGAGCTTGCGCAGCGCGCGGTCAGCCGGTGATCCTGGATTCGCCGTGTAAACGTGCAGCATTTGACCGGGCGCGGCCGGGAGTGGGAGGGCTTCGTAGTCGAGATCAAGACGGCCGGTCACGGGGTGATAAAAGGACTTACGGCCGTAGGTGCATTCGAAGACATGGTGGTCGTTCCACGCTTGACGAAATTCTGCGCTCTTGAGCGACAGCATCCCGACAATCGCTGCAAGCTGGGGATCATCAGGCGCCGACGCGGCATCCAGTCGCAGTATGGCCGCGTTGTCTGCGGCGACTGCCGGCCAGTCGACATAGCGCGTGCGCGCCTCGGGATCGAGGAACGTCCATACGGTCAGGTTTCGCTGTTCGACCGGGCGCGCGTCTGCATCAAAGAGCAACGCTCGGGCGAGATCGTTCATGGCGAGGATGGCGGTGCCACGGCCGAGGATGAAGGCAGGCGAGTTGTCGAACGCATCTAGCAGGCGACGAGCACCCGGCCTGACTCGCTGCGGATGCTGGGCCGAACCGGCGGGTGCGATGGCCTGTGGTTCGACCAGCGCGAAAAGATACTCGCGTTCCGTGTCATTCAGTTGCAAGGCGTTGGCGACGGCTGCGAGTACCGAGCGAGACGCTTGTTTGGTTCTGCCCTGCTCGAGTTTGGCGTAGTAGTCGGCGCTGACGCCCGCGAGCCGGGCGACTTCTTCGCGCCTGAGGCCCGGAACTCGTCGGCTGTGCGCCGGGAGCTCCACCGTGACGCTTAGTCCGACCTGTTCTGGCGAGAGACGCGCCCGTGATGTGCGCAGGAAGTCTCCCAGCTCCATGTTTCGAGTCATTTCACTATTCTGCTCCCCCGCCCGGCTGCGCGTCGTGCCCTGGGTAGTTCTCTGCGTCCTAGGCAGCAGAGGGCGCGCTTGAGCGGAAGCACAGACCACATAAGGCGGTTTAGTCATTAGGTGGCAGCGAGTCACGACCCCAAGAGAGGCAATCATGCGAGTATTCCAAATCGGCGCGGCCGGCAACGTCGGCCGTCGACTATCCGTCCTTCTGAGCCAGCGCGGCGACGACATCACCGGCATGCACCGCTCCCCAGGGCAGGCGGACGTGATTTTGGCCGCCGGTGGAAAACCCGTGGGCGGCGATCTCATTTCCGACTCGCTTCAGGACCTCGCCGCACAAATGGCAGGCTACGATGCCGTGGTCTTCTCCGCAGGAGCCCACGGCGCGGGGCAGACGCAGACCACCCAGATCGATGGACTGGGACTGGAGAAGGCGGTCGATGCGGCACGATCCGCGGGCATCTCCCGCTTCATTCTCGTCTCGGCGTTTCCCGAGTCCGAGCGCGCACAGGGGCTCGGGGACGATTTCGAACACTACATGCGAACGAAAAAGACCGCAGATGTGTACCTTGCCTGCTCCGGTCTCGACTGGGTCATCGTTCGCCCCGGGCTGTTGACCGACCGCCCCGGCGACGGTCTGGTCTCCGCAGGGATGGCCGTCGAATACGGCGAAGTCAGCCGCGACCACGTGGCCATGTTCATCGAAGCTGCTCTGCACGAACCAAAGCTGAATCACATCATCGTAGAGCTCACCGACGGCCCCGAACCCCTCGAACAGGCCGTCGCGCACCTCGCCTCGGCTCGCTGACCACTACCCGTTCTACCCACACGAAAGGCACCACCATGAGCACGATCGCTACCTGCAGCCACAACGTTTCAGGAGAGAAGGAATTCGGATTCGCCCAGGCCATCAAAGCCGGCGACACAATCTACGTCTCCGGCCAGCTCTCCCATGACGCGCAGGGCGAATTCCTGTTCGCCGACGATCTGGGCAGCCAGTTCCACCAGGTCTGGGCGAACCTCAACAAGGTGCTGACCCACTTCGGCGCGTCGCGCAACCAGATCGTTCAGGACGGAGTCTTCGTCGTGAACCTGCCAGCAAACGCCGCCGCCGTCGCTGCAGCCCACTTGGCCTTTTTCGGCGACCACCGCCCCACGAGCACCACCGTGGGCGTAAATGCGTTGTTCTTCCCGGGCCAGCTGCTGGAGATCAACTTCATCGTTGACACCCGCTTGCCGGCCTGAGCCCCATCTGGCCGGCGCCCAGAGAGCCGCCCGCACCACCCATCGACGTCGGCGATACCGCCAGGAAAGCGCAAGCAATGAACCATCTCAAGAACAAGACCGTCATCGTCACCGGGGCCTCCTCCGGCATCGGCGCCGCCACCGCAACAGCTCTCGCCCGGGAGGGCGCACACGTCGTACTCGCGGCCCAGAACAGGGAGCGCCTTGACGCGGTCGTCGAGCAGATCGTCAGAGATGGCGGGACAGCGACTGCCCGGGTCTCGGACGTCACCGATCGCAACGACGCAACAGCCCTCGCCCGCTTCGCGAAAGACACGTATGGCTCGGTCGACATCCTCGTGAACAACGCCGGCCTGATGCTGTTCTCGTACTGGTCCGATCTGGCCGTGGACGATTGGGAGGCAATGATCGACACGAACATCAAGGGATACCTCTACTCGATCGCCGGCGTCTTGCCGATCATGCTCGAGCATGGCTCCGGCCAGATCCTCAACATGGACTCGGTCGCCGGGCACCAGGTCGACGCGGCCGCAGGCGTCTACAGCTCCACGAAGTTCTTCGTACAGGCGATGACCGAATCCATGCGCAAGGACCTCGGAGTCAACCACAACATCCGGGTGAACACCGTCAGTCCCGGCGTTATCGACACCGGCTGGGCCGACAAGGTGAACGACGTGGAAGGCCGCAAAACCGCGCAGAAACTCAACGAAATCGCCATTGCCTCCGATGACGTCGCCAACGCTGTGGTCTACGCGCTCAACCAACCCGAGAATGTCACCATCAACGACCTCATCATCTCGCCCACTAGGCAGAACTGGTAGACCCATGACAACCACCCCACCCCCAGAATCCAGTCGGCTCCGCGTCGTCGCTGAAGCCACCGTCATCGACGGCCGGGCCGACGACCTACTCCCGCTGATGGCGGACCTGGCCTCCGCGACGCGAGCCGAAGACGGCAACATCTCCTACGTCGTCCACCGTGACACAACCGCGCCCTCCCGCTTCATCTTCATCGAGGAATGGGCGAACCAGGCAGCGTTCGACGGGCACCTGCGTTCCTCGCATTTCGCCCGTTACGTCGCCGCCAGCGAACCGCTCGTGCAGGGACCGCCCAGGATCCTCGTCGCCTCACCGCTTCCCCTCTAATTCCAAGCAACCCGCGCATCCGCGCCCACCAAGAAGGACCCATGCCCACACCATTCAGCCCCCTTCGAATCCGCGACCTCGACATCCCCAACCGTCTCTGGATGTCACCAATGTGCACCTACAGCGCCGACTGGGACGGAGCCGCGGTCGGAAGCCCGACTGATTTCCACCTCGCGCACTACACGGCACGCGCCGCCGGCGGCGCCGGCCTCGTCATGATCGAAGCAACCGGAGTGCGTGCCGACGGACGCATTTCCCCATATGACCTCGGCCTGTGGAACGATACCCAGACGGCTTCGTTTGTTCGTCTGGCCCAGGCCATCAGCGCTGCCGGTGCCGTTCCCGGCATCCAGCTCGCTCATGCCGGCCGGAAGGCCTCGGTCGACAAGCCCTGGCTGGGCGGAGAATCCCTACCCGAGGACTCACGAGGCTGGCGAACTGTCGGCCCCAGCGCGCACCCGTTCCCCGGCTACACCGCCCCCGCGGAACTCTCTCACACTGAAATCGCCGCCATAGTCACGGCATTCGCCGAGGCAGCCGAGCGCGCTCTCGCCGCCGGCTTCCAAGTCGTCGAGGTTCACGCAGCACACGGCTACCTGCTGCACTCGTTCCTCTCCCCCGTCTCGAACTCCAGAGACGATTCCTACGGAGGCGACTTCGAAGGCCGAACCCGGTTCCCGCTCCAGGTCATCGACGCCGTACGCAAGGTCTGGCCCGAGGACCTCCCCGTGTTCCTGCGCGTCTCCACCACCGACTGGATCGCCGAGAACCCCGCCGACGATCGCCCCAGCTGGACTGTTGAAGACTCCATCGAGTTCGCACGACTCGCGACCGAGCACGGTGTGGACCTCGTCGACTGCTCGAGCGGAGGGACAGAGCCCGTACCGATCCCGCGCGACCGCGACTACCAAACGCGCAACGCGGCACGGATCCGGTCTGAAGGCGCGGTCAGAGTAGCCGCGGTCGGACGCATCAGCGACCCCGAATGGGCCGCTGAACTCATTTCCACGGGCCGTGCAGATGCCCTCTTCCTCGGCCGCCCGCTGCTGCGCGACGCGTCATGGATCAACAACGCCGCTCCCACGCTCGGAGTACGCCCGCGATTTGTCGAGCAGTACGACTACGCACTTTGATTCCCACAGCCGCCAGGCTTCCATCGGGCTCGAGCTAAGGAGAGGTGAGTGTGGACCCGCTACAACCGCTCGGTGACATCACCGTTGCCATCGCGATTTTCATGGTGTGCGCCGCTCTGGCCGCGGGCTGGATTGACGCCGTCGTCGGCGGCGGCGGTCTTCTGCAGCTCCCGGCACTCCTCTTGGTTCCCGGGATCACCCCGGTGGAGGCACTGGCCACCAACAAGCTTGCCTCTCTCTTCGGCACTACAACGAGTGCCGTCACCTGGACCCGTCGAGCGCGTCCCGATCTCGGCACCGCCCTGCCCATGGCAGCCGTCGCTCTCGTTGGCAGCTACGGAGGCGCCAACCTGGCGGCCCTGCTACCCGCAGCTGCTTTTAAGCCAGTCGTTGTGGCAGCGCTGGTGATCGTTGCCATAGTCACCGTCGCTTTCCCAACACTCGGCAGCATCAGCGCTCTACGTCACAGCCGCGGTAGGCACCATCTCATCGCGGGGCTTCTCGGAGCGGTCATCGGGTTCTACGACGGACTCATCGGGCCTGGGACTGGCACGTTTCTCATCATCACCATCATCACCGCGCTCGGCTACGACTTCGTCCTCGCCAGCGCCAAAGCGAAAATCGTCAACGTCGCCACGAACGTCGGTGCCCTGCTCTTCTTCATACCGCACGGACACGTTCTCTGGGCCCTCGCGCTGGGGATGGGACTGGCCAACATGGCCGGCGGCTATCTCGGATCGCGCATGGCGATCGCACGCGGCAACCGCTTCATCCGAATCGCGTTCCTCGCCGTGGTCGCGGTCCTCATAGTCAAGCTCGGCTACGACGTGTGGATCGAGAATATTTCGACGTAGTGCTATCGGCTCAGGACCAGTGGCTCTGTAATTCGCACGGGTGGCTCCACGAGTCGCGTCACTTTCAGGCTGGGGGCGGCGGCGGTCCCTCCGCTGGCGTAGAGCGACAGACGGGTGTTGTCTGACCCGGGAAATATAAGGCCTGTCATGGTGACCTGGCCGCCTTGGGCGAATACTTCCACTGAGCAGTAGTCGATGAAGAGGGTGAGAGTGTACGACCCGTCTGGGGCCGGTTTCAGTGGGGCTGTGTCGATGGAAGCAAAGGCGTCATGGAATTCCGTATTGCCGGAGCGTGTCCGGTCCATGATGAGCCGGTTCGCGGCGGGGCGGATGCCGATGCGTGTTCCCTCGGTGCCGTTGCCTCGGATGATGAGTCCGAATTCCTCTGCGGATTCCGGGATGAAGGTCACCTCGATTATCTCCACCGGTGCCCCCTCGTCCAGGGGGCGGATTCCTTCATCCATTGAGAGAGCAGACCAGGTGTTCACCGAGAGTGAGTTGCCGGTTCGGTATTCGTGGGCGGCCTGTTGGGACAGTCGGGGCTGGCCCTGGTCTGTCACGAGGGATACTTCCCGTACGAGTGACATGGGACTGCGCCACGGCCAGGTCGGGATGGCGGCCCCGTATTGCCAATTGTTCATCCAGCCGACCATGAGACGGCGACCCTCTGGTGCGTTGTGAAAAGACACGGCCGCGTAATAGTCGCGTCCCCAATCCAGCCATTGGTAGGTGTCCAGCTCGGCCGTTTGGCTGCTGCCGTCGGTGACGGTTGTTTCTGAGGTGAAGGCGACGCCGTCGAAGTTGCCGACAAAGTACTGGCCCCCCGACCCGCCATTGGGCCCACCGGGGTTGATATTCACCGTGAGAACCCACTTGGTCTGCTCAGCGTCGCCGTCCAGGGGCAAGGGGAAAAGGTCAGGGCACTCCCAGACGCCACCGATGGCGTTGGCGGGGCCGAAACTGCTGAGGTAGTGCCAGTCCCGAAGGTTGTCGGAGCTATAGATGACCACCGTGTACTCGTTTGCTTCAACGGCCACCATGACCCAATAGCTGCCCGTGGGTCCGTCGTAGCGGAACACCTTCGGATCGCGGAAGTCTGCAGAGTTCCTGTCGAGGACTGGGTTGCCCTGGTGCTTCGTCCAGGTGTAACCGCCATCGGAGCTCCAGGCCAGGGACTGGGCCTGTGTGCCCCGGCGGACTGAGCTGTCTTTGTAAGCACTCGTGTAAATAGCCACCAGTGGGGCCGTCTGTCCATTGCCAAGGCCGCTGGTGTTGCCCTGGTCGATGACGATGCTGCCGGAAAAGATGTCCTCTTCGGCGTCGCAGAGAATGGCCACGGGCTGCTCGTCCCAGGTCATCAGGTCCACCGAGGTGGCGTGGCCCCAGGACATGTTGCCCCACACATTCCCGAAGGGGTTGCTCTGGTAATAGAGGTGAAAAATGCCCTCGTGGTAGACGAGTCCGTTCGGGTCGTTCAGCCAGGTGTTTGTGGCCGTGTAATGGATAGCGGGCCTGAAGATGTCGGACTCGCGAGCGGCAATGGCATTCATGACGTTGGGTGCCTTAGTGGTTGATCGATGGAGCACGCCGCGGCAGATGGCGGCCGCAGCGACTGATCCCTGCCCGTCACGGGCAGGTTGTCGCCTGCAGCTCAGCCTGGAAGGCTGTGTGTGTCAGTGGCAGCCGCAGGAAGTGCGCAGTACGAGTTCGGCGGGGAAGATATGGGTCTGAGGTTCTTTTCCGGGCGCCGCCAGGAGCGCTTCCAGCGCGGCCTGCGCCAGATCGTTTATGGGCTGGGCGACTGTGCTGAGCCGGGGCCAGGTGTATTCAGATTCGGGTGATCCGTCGAAGGCGAACACCGCGACGTCCTCCGGTATGCGCAGGCCGCCCTCCTGGAGGGCGCAGAGCAGAGCAACAGCCTGCTGGTCGGAGCTGACGAAGACCGCGGTCGGCCGCTCACCGCCGGCCAGAAGCTCCTGCCCGGCACGGTAGCCGCCCTCGCGGGTGAACGGGACCCGAATGATCGGACCAGCGGTGAGGCCGGCGTCCTGGATGGCCTGGCGCCATCCGACCTCGCGTGAGTCGACGTCGCCGCCGGGGTTCGTGCCCATGACCAGCCCGATGCGTTCGTGGCCGTGGCTGATGAGGTGCTCGACTGCCATACGCGCTCCGTCCCGGAAGGCCACGCCCACGGAGTTGGCGCCGGGGTCCCCCGCGCCATGTTTCAGGATCGCGGGGCTGCCGGCTGTGGCACGGTCGGTGCTGTGGTTCAGGAGCACGACGGGAATGTCGGCCTGTTCAAAGTCCATGAGATCGGGATCGGACAGTTCGCTCCAGAGGAACAGTCCGTCCACCCTCCGGGCGGCGAAGTTCTTGACGAGGCGGCGCTCGGTGCGCAGCGAGGCCTGGGAGTCCGCCAGCAGGAGGGTGTAGCCCCGCTCGGCCGCGGCGTTCTCGACCGCGCGAGAGAGCGAGGCGAAAAATGGATTCATGGCATCGGGGATGATCATGGCGAGCATCTCACTGGAACCCAACGCCAGTGCCCTGGCCGCCGCGTTGGGCCGGTAGCCCAGCGCCCTGATTGCCTGCCGAACCTTGGCCTCGTTCCCAGGGGAGACTGCCCGGGGACCGCCGTTGACCACGTAGCTGACGACGGCACTGCTGACGCCTGCCATCCGGGCGACGTCGTCGCGTGTGATGGTTTTGGCGTGTGAGGTCGGGGTCGACATGGCAACCATGCTAGCGGCGTTTCATTTGGCGGATTCGCGAAGTACCGGGCGGAGCAGCTCTGCCGGGGCGTCGCCGAAGTCGGGAACCGGCAGGCGTTCGCCGCCGCGCAGGGCCGACTGATGGGCCACGATACCGGGAAGCGTGTAGCGGGCCGCTTCCCAGGCGTTGACCGGCGGCACGGTACCGGTGTTGATGGCGGTGACGAAGTCGTCCACGAGGAAGTGGTGACTGCCCTCGTGGCCGTTGGGCAGACCCCGGAACTCCACCGGCAGTCGACCGGCGTCGTGCACGGCTGCCATGCCGGAAATGAAGGCATCGCGCAGTGCAGGCGCCACGTCGGCCAACATAGGGTCATCCGAGTCCATGGTGGCCTGGGTCTCGAGCTGGTCACTGATGTCGGTCACGGTGTGCCTGTCCTGCCAAACGCTGACCAGCGCAAGCTGTTCGAAGCTCGCCTCCGTGCCAAAGTAGCGGAAGCGGCTCTCCCGCAGGTGGGAGGGATAGCCCACCCTGCGGAACTCGTTGATACGCATCGACCCGCCGCCGGCGAGTTCGAACAGAGCGCTGGCGTTGGAGAAGTCGTTGGCGAACATGCTTATCTCGCGGTCGAAGACGCCGTCGCCGCGCTCATCGCGGACCCCGATGCAGCTGACGCTGATGGCGTGGGAGCCGGTTGCTCCGAGCACCCCGCCCACGGAGTGGGTCGGGTAGAGCATGGGCGGGTAGCTGGCGGTGCGCTTCCACTGTTCTCCGCCGCTGTACTGGTAGGCGTCGTAGAAGCCGAGGTCCATGTCGTGGACGTAGTCGCCCTCGGCGTAGAAGATCCTGCCGAAGGCGCCCTCAGCATTTTTTTTGCGGGCAAAGACGGTTGCCGGGTTGTAGTAGCTGGTCTCACCCATCATGTACTTCAGCCCGGTCTCCCGGACCGCGTCAATAATTTGCGCGATCTCCTCTTCGGAGATGGCCATCGGCACGGCGGAGTAGACGTGCTTGCCGGCCCGCAGCGCCTGCAGCACCAGCGGCCCATGGGTCCAGCGCTGGGTGAAGATCGCCACGGCGTCGACGTCGCTTTCAAGCATTGCTTCGAAGCTGTCGAACGTCCCTGCCGCACCGGCGCTGGTGCTTTGGGCCTCCGCACGCTCACTGATGAGGTCGGTGAAATAGATGTCTGAGATGCCGGGGTGGGCAGCGAAGAGCTTGGCGAATACGCCTGCGAACTGTCCCGCGCCAACGATTCCAATTGAAGAAGTCATGTGAAAGAGTATGCGTGAGAAATCTACGCGCGTCAATTCTTTTTCATCGACCGCACTGCAACGTTTGATTTTTGGGAAATCTGTTGCGCTTTTCGAAACTACGCGCGTAGAGTGACGGTCACTTGCTGTCTACCTCATAGGAGAGGGAACGAAGATGACCACCCTTACCAAGCACCCACCCGCCCCAACATTCAAAGCACCGCGGCTTTCCAACCGGGGTCGTGGCACATCCAAACTGCGCGAGCTTAGGATCGCGCTGCTGTTCATCTTCCCGGCGATGATCGGCCTGGTCGTCTTTTCTCTGGTCCCGACCATCCGGGGCATCTACCTGAGCTTCACCGAGTACAACATCCTCGGTGAACCGAAGTGGATTGGAATCGACAACTACACGGCCATTTTCGCGGATGAGCTGTTTTGGAATGCCATGGCGGTGACCCTCCAGTACGTCGTCATCAACATCGTCTTCCAGATCGTCATTGCCATCGGCTTAGCGCTGCTGATGCACAACGTGGCCAAGTCCACGATCATCCGCGCCGCGTTGCTGCTTCCCTTCCTGGTGGCCAACGTGATCGTCGCCCTCCTGTGGTTCTGGATGCTCGACTACCAGATCGGCATCGTCAACGAGGTCATCAGCTGGCTCGGCCTGCCCCGCATTGCCTTCTTCGGCAGCGAGCAGTGGGCCATCCCCACCATCGCCGGCGTCAACGTTTGGCGCCACATGGGGTACACCGCGCTGCTCGTCTTCGCCGGCCTCCAGGCCATCCCCCACCACGTCTACGAAGTGGCCTCCCTGGACGGCGCTTCCCGCACCCGGACGTTTTGGAGCATCACTATGCCGCTCCTTCGCCCAGTCCTGGCATTGGTCCTGGTTGTCACCGTCATCGGGTCTTTCCAGGTCTTCGACACCGTTGCAGTCACCACCGGCGGCGGTCCGGTCAACGCCACCCGCGTCATTCAGATGTACATCTACCAAAAAGCATTCGGCGAATCGGACTTCGGCTACGCCTCCGCCCTGTCCGTCATTCTCTTCGTGATCCTCGCACTCGTGGCCTTCATCCAAATGAAGTTCCTCAAGGGCAACGAATCGGATCTGGACTAAGGAACCCCAGCCATGAGCACTCAAACACTGACCACCCGCAAACCCGTCGACTGGCACCGCATCGGCGCGTGGGCACTCATCGTCCTGGCGCTGGTCGTCACCATCTTCCCGTTCCTGTGGATGCTCCGCACGGCCCTCTCCAGCAACCATTCGCTGGCATCCAACACGGCGAACCTCCTACCGGCGGACTTTTCCCTGGGCGCCTTCAAGCGTGTTTTTGGACTTCAGACCACGGAAGAGGCCATCGCCGATGGAGGTTCCGGAGGAGCCATCGACTTCTGGCTGTACCTGCGCAACTCAATACTTTTTGCCACCGTGACTACCGCCTGCCAGGTCTTTTTCAGCGCGCTTGCAGCCTATGCTTTCGCCCGGCTCCGCTGGCCCGGACGCAACAAGGTCTTTGCCGTTTTCTTGGCCACCTTGATGATTCCGGGGATCTTCACCGCGCTGCCCAACTTCCTCATGATCAAGAACCTGGGTCTGCTGAACACGTTTGCCGGCCTGACACTGCCCTTCCTGTTCATGTCCGCATTCGCCATCTTCTTCCTGCGGCAGTTCTTCATGAGCATGTCCCGCGAAGTGGAGGAGGCGGCCATGCTCGACGGCGCCAAGAGCCTACGTATCTTCTTTCAGATCGTTCTGCCCAACGCCGTCGCACCCATGACCACGCTCGCGCTCCTGACGTTCATCGGGCAGTGGAACGAGTACTTCTGGCCTCTGCTGGTCGGAAATGACGAGAGCATCCGTGTACTCACCCTGGGCCTGAGCATCTTCAAGTCCCAGTCTCCCCAGGGCGCCCCGGACTGGACCGGTCTCATGGCCGCCACCCTCGTTGCGGCCGTGCCCATTCTCATTCTGTTCCTCGCCTTCGGAAAGAAGGTGGTGAACTCCATCGGATTCTCCGGCATCAAATAGACCCCAAATCCCGACCGCTTACCCACCTCACACCCACTCCGGGCAACCTCCTGCCCTTTTCGAAAGGTCCATCATGAAAAAAACCCTCGGCGCCGTCGCTGCCGCCGCAGCCATCGCCATGTCCCTCTCTCTCTCCGCCTGCGCCACCACCCCCGGCGAAACCAATGGGGAAATCAACTACTGGCTGTGGGATTCCAACCAGCTCCCCGCCTATAAGCAGTGCGCTGCTGATTTCACGAAGGCCAACCCGGACATCAAAGTCAAGATCACCCAGCGTGGCTGGGGCGACTACTGGACCACCCTGAGCAACGGCTTCGTCGCCGGGAACGCCCCAGACGTCTTCGTTAACCATCTGTCCAAGTACCCGGAATACGCCGCCAATGATCAGCTCCTGCCCCTCGATGACGCCGTCAAAAAGGATGGGATCGACCTGGACATCTACAACGAGGGTCTCGCTGACCTCTGGGTGGGCCAGGACGACAAACGCTATGGGCTGCCCAAGGACTGGGACACCGTAGCCATGTTCTACAACAAGGGCCTCGTCGAGGACGCCGGCTACACCGAGGACCAGCTCAGGAACCTGGATTGGAACCCGCAGGACGGTGGAAGCTACGAAAAGGCCATCGCCCACCTCACCGTGGACAAGAACGGCAAGCGCGGCGACGAGGCCGGCTTCGACAAGAACCAGGTGGCCGTCTACGGCCTCGGCCTGGAAAGCTCCGGTAGCGGCCAGGGCCAGACCCAGTGGAGCTTCCTCACCGGCACCACTGGCTGGACCCACACGGACAAAAATCCGTGGGGCACGAAGTTCAACTACGACGATCCCAAATTCCAGGAAACCATCGCCTGGTGGGCGGGCCTCGTGGACAAGGGCTACATGCCCAAGCTCGAGACCACCGTGGGCGCCAGCGTTGCCGATGCATTCGGCGCAGGGAAAGCCGCCATCAATACCCAGGGATCCTGGATGATCGGCCAGTACACCAGCTACAAGGGCATCGAAACCGGAATCGCCCCCACCCCGACGGGACCAGACGGCGAGCGCGCCAGCATGTTCAACGGCCTGGCCGACTCCATCTACGCCGGCACGAAGAACCCGGAGGCATCCGTGAAGTGGGTCGAATACCTCGCCTCGGCCGGCTGCCAGGACATCGTCGCCTCCACGGGGGTCGTCTTCCCCGCCATCAAGTCCTCCTCCGAGAAGGCCGCCGCAGCCTTCGAAGCCAAGGGCATCGACGTCAGCGCCTTCACCACCCACGTCGAGAACGGCACGACCATCCTCTTCCCCATCTCCGAGAACGCGGCAAAGGTCGATGGCCTCATGGTCCCGGCAATGGACGCAGTGCTGTCGGGCAAAAAGGACGCCAGCAGCCTGACCGAGGTCAACAAGAAGGTCAACGCCCTCTTCAAGTAGGGCCATCCGCTAACCGGCTGCGCGCCGCGGGCATCGTCAGATCCCCGCGGCGAGCAGCCCACCCTCTATTTACATCCCCGCAGAAGGACATCAATTCATGGACCCGCTCCACCTCCGTTCCGCCGGCACCAGCCTGGTGATTAGCTTCGACAGTGGAGAGGCCGAGGTCATCCATTGGGGCGCAGATCTTGGCAGCACACTGCCGGACCTCGCAATCGTCACAGCCGCTATCCCGCCGTCATCCATCGACGCCACCGTACCTGCGGGCCTCCTGCCGCAGGCCTCATCCGGCTGGCGTGGCCGACCGGCCCTACGGGGGCACCGGATGACCGACGGCGTCTCCGGCCTGGACTTCTCAGCCCGCCTCCGCGTCGTCACCATCAGCGCCGAGAGCAACTCCGCTGTCATCGTCCAGTCCGATCCCGGTGCAGGCCTTACCGTCTCCTCCGCTCTCACCCTGCATGACGGAGGCCTGTTGGAGCTGCGCCACACCGTCACCAACTCCGGCACGTCGCCCTACCAGCTCGACGAACTGGCCACAGTCCTCCCGGTGGCACCCAACGCCACCGAACTCCTGGATCTCACCGGGCGCTGGTGCCGGGAACGCCACCCGCAGCGCCGCACCATCCAGCAGGGCACCTGGGTCCGCACCGGCCGCCACGGCCGAACCGGACACGACTCCTCGCTGCTCTTCGCCGCCGGCACCGCCGGATTCGGCAACCGCCACGGACAGGTCTGGGCCACACACCTGGCCTGGAGCGGCAATCACGAGCAGTTCGCGGACAGCATCGGCGACGGCCGCACCATGATCGGTGGCTCCGAACTCCTCGGTCCCGCCGAAGTCCTTCTGGCACCCGGCGGCAGCTACACCACCCCTGCGCTCTTCGCGGCGTACTCCGGCCACGGCATCGATGGCATCAGCGAGGCCTTCTACAGCTGGTTCCGCTCCCGCCCGCACCACGTGCTGCCCGCCGCCGCCACCGGCCTGCCCGCCGGCAAGCCGCGACCAGTGGTGCTGAATGTCTGGGAAGCGGTCTACTTCGACCACAACCTACCCACCCTCCTGGACCTGGCCGAATCAGCCGCCGAACTCGGCGTTGAACGCTTCGTCCTCGACGACGGCTGGTTCCGCGGACGCCGCGACGACCGCGCCGGCCTGGGCGACTGGTACGTAGACGAAGACCTCTGGCCCGATGGCCTCACGCCACTGATCGACGCCGTCACCTCCCGTGGCATGGAATTCGGTCTCTGGGTGGAACCGGAAATGGTCAACCTCAACTCCGATCTTGTCCGAGCCCATCCGGACTGGATCGCCGGGCCCTCGATTCACAGCTACAAGGACGGCGGCCGCCTGCCTCTAGAGTGGCGCCAACAACACATCCTCGACCTCGTCAATCCGGATGCATGGCAGTACATCTATGACCGCATGGATGCGCTGCTGCGGGAGAACAACATCAGCTACCTCAAATGGGACCAGAACCGCGATCTGCTGGAACACGGCCACGCCGGCCGCTCCTCCGTCCACGAACAAACCCTCGCCGCCTACCGCCTGTTCGACGAACTCCGCAAGGCGCATCCCGGTGTCGAGATTGAGAGCTGCTCCTCAGGCGGCGCCCGCGTAGACCTGGGCATCCTGGAACGCACCGACCGGATCTGGGGATCCGACTGCAACGACGCACTGGAACGCCAAACCATCCAACGCTGGACCGGCGTTGTGGTTCCGCCTGAGCTGGTAGGCGGACACATCGGCCCCACCACATCGCACACCACCGCACGCACGCACGACCTGTCCTTCCGCGCCATCACCGCCCTATTCGGCCACTTCGGCATGGAATGGGACGTCCGCAGCGTTCAGGGCGCAGAACGGGAGGAACTCAAGTGCTTCATCACCCTCTACAAAAAACACCGGAACCTCATCCACTCCGGACGCATGGTCCGCGCCGACGTTGCCGACGTCTCCCTCATGCTCCACGGCGTGGTGGCCCCAGACGAGACGGGTCACGGCACGGCTGCGCTGTTCGCCCTGGTCAGCACGCACACCGCCTTCGCGGAACAACCGGGACGGATCTCCATTCCCGGCCTGGACCCGGACCGGGAATACCGGGTGGAGGCCGTCTTCCCGACTCCGAGTGACGCAGACTACTCGCACACGTTCACGCAGGTCCGCGCGCCGGTCTGGCTGGCCGACGGCGCCGTTGCGAGCGGCCGCTTCCTCGCCGAGGTAGGACTGCCCATGCCCGCTCTTAGCCCGGAGCACGCACTGCTGCTGGAATTCACCGCGCTGTAGCAGCTGGGAAGCCTGCCCCGCCGTTTCCACGCTCTCTGCAGCGGCGAAACGGCGGGGTTGCCTCCCGCTACTCATAGACAGGCCTTAACGTCGACCCGTCCGCTCGGCCGAAGCCTCTCGACCCTGACAGATTTTGGAGCCCCGGGGCCGGCCGCACGAGCGAGGTGCTTGCGTCGCAACGCTCGCAAGCACCTCCCCGGCTCTTCCCCGTCTAGCGCAGCAAGTGCCCCCGCCACGTTTGCCAGCGCAACCCGGTGATCAGTTCAGCGTCAGGCTTGGACGTCCCTCAGCCATTGTTCGATCGAGCGCGGTTCGATGCCGAGACGCTGCTGAGCGCTGGCGCCCACTTCGATCTCCTCATCAGCCTGGGTGAGCCACCAGTGGTAGGACGCAACAACCGGGTCAGCGCCGGCTTTGCCGAACAACGGCGTGATCAGAGCGCCGAAGTCGTCCGGGTCCTGCGCCTCGAAGCTCACCTCCCGGTCAAGGTACGTCCCGAACCCCACTGCCAGGTCATCGCCAAGAAGACCGGGAAGAGCTCCGACCGCGACCACGCCAGTGACCTCGTTCTGCTCGAAGAGTCGAACCACAACGTCAGCGATGTCCAAATGTGAACTCCACGACACCCGGTAGTCGTCCCGGATGGGATAACGCAGCATTCCTTCTTCGCGGGTGGGTCCGGTCACTGTCGGCAAAAGGAGATTCTCCAGGTAAAGCCGAGATTCGACAATGGCGACGGACACGCCGCTGGCCATGAGTCCCCTCACGAGAACCGAGCCCGCATCGTCCCCATCCCCGGTCATGTTCACGCGATACCCGCTCGTTGACGCAACCACCCGGGCGGGCTGGGCGCGCGTGACGGCTTCAACGATGGTCCGCGCATGGGCGAGCTGCTGTTCGGCCGTCCCGATCGGCAGGTGCACGAAGACACCCTCGACTCCGAGGTAGGCCTCTTCCAAAGACGCGACAGAATTGAAATCGACGGCGACAGCATCGCCCTCGTAGTTGGATGGGTTGCGAACCGCGGCTGTGACGTTCTTGCCGGCTGCGCGGAGGGCTGCGACAACGGGGCCGCCTTGGGCGCCCGTGGCGCCGTGAATGAGATAGGTCATGTAACCATTAGTGCACATGGTGCACTAGTTGCGTCAACTGCACCAATGGGATAACTTCTGAACATGACCTTCTCCGGTGCGCCCTGGCCAGAATGCGGCATTGCACGCTTTCTCACCCTGCTTGATGGCCCCTGGGCGACGCTCATAGTCAGAGAGCTGCTGACGGGGCCCGCTCGGTTCACCGAGCTGCGCGATGCACTGACCGGCATCAGCGCCCACACGCTCACCAACCGGCTTCGACGGTTCGAGACCTATGGGCTGGTGACCAGGACCGTGCACGCAGAGATCCCTCCTCGTGTGGTCTATGAGCTGACGGCGTCGGGTGAGGCGTTGCGCCCCGTGCTGGACGCAATGAACACCTGGGCGGCCACGGTGCCTCTGATCGACACCGAAAGCTCTGTCCCCCTGCCCGCATCCTGCATGGATGGCGTCACCGAACCCGCCAGCGCGTAGCAGGCAGCAGCGCGTCTCATGGACGTCAGCTGCTCACCCGTCCGCCGGTCGTTGATCGTAGGCGTCCCGGGCGTCCAACACCGCTTCGATGTGCTGCTCCGCCCAGATCCCTAAGGCGGTCAGAGGCTCACGTAGCGTTCGCCCCAGCGGTGTGAGTTCGTACTCCACTCGAGGGGGCATCTCGTCATACGCGGTCCTGGTGAGGACCCCGTCTCGCTCTAGGTCGCGAAGCGTTCCGGAGAGCACCTTGCCACTGATGCCCCCGACGCTCTCACGGATGGCACCAAACCTGGACGGGCCGTCGCTGAGCGTGATAACGATCATCGCGGTCCACTTGTTAGCGATCTTCGCCAACGAGGTTCGGGAGGGGCAGGTCGCCAACATGACGTTCCACACCGGGGTCGCGTTCGACATCCATCTCCTTAGTTACGTTGAGGTAACAGGTTACCTTCTGTAACCATGGGTGAACACACCGATGAAGGAGCCACCACAATGACCAATCCCACCCCCGCAGCCGTTGCTGAGACCTTCTTTTCCGCCCTGGGCCGAGGCGATATCCCCACCGTCATGGCACAGTTCAGCGACGACGTCCTGTGGCACCAGCCCGGCGCCAACCAGTTCTCCGGAGACCACCACGGCATTGGCGGAGTCGGTGCCCTGCTCGGCGGAATGATGGAAGCCAGCGCGGGAAGCTTCCAGCTCGCCGTCGCCGGGTCCCCGATGGTCAATGGTGACCTGGTCGCCGTACCGGTGCGATTTACCGGCAGCCGCACAGACGCCACGATGGACATGGCCGGCATCGACCTGCTCACGGTGCGTGACGGAAAGATCGTCGACGTGCGCCTGTTCTCCGAAAACGCGCCTGCCGAGGACCTCTTCTGGGGTGCGAAGTAGTCGCGTGATTGTGAGCTAAACGGCGACGATGGATCGATGTTCATGCGCGAATCCTGGTAGTGCACCTGTACGTCGAACTCGCGGCGAGCAGGTGCACAACCCGAATCGAATCACCGCGCTCCACAGCTCCAGGAGCAGCGACGCCAGGCCTAGACCTTGGCATTTTGGAACTGGCCTAAATTCATCGCCTTGCGTCATACGAGCCAATGGCATTCTGCATGGGAGATCGTGACCATGGAAGGAGCGAAGATAATCTCGCTCCAATCTCAGGAGTCAATGACCATGAACACACCCCGTCGCGCACTGATCCTCGTTGACGTGCAGCAGGAGTACTTCAGCGGACCGCTGGAGATCCAGTACCCGGCTCACAGCGACTCGTTGCCGAAGATCACCGCCGCCATCGACGCGGCCACCTCCGCAGGCATTCCGATCGCTGTCATCCAGCACAGCGCCGGCGACGACGCACCGGTCTTCAACCCGACGATGGCCGGCTTCGCGCTGCATCCCGAGATCGCAAGCCGCCAGAGCCCCGACTGGAAGTCCGTGATGAAGCAGTTCGGCACGGTCTTCGCCGGTACGGATGTTCTCGCATGGCTGCGCGAGCACGAGGTCGACACGATCACCCTCGTGGGCTACATGACCAACAACTGCATCATCGCCTCCGCCGCCGAGTCCGAGACCCACGGGCTGACCGCCGAGGTCCTCTCGGACGCGACCGGATCCATCAACATCGCCAACGCTGCGGGCTTCGCCGACGCGAAGACTGTGCACACGACCCTCATGGCGCTGTTGCACTCAAACTTCGCCGCGGTCGCCACCACAGAGACCTGGGCCGATGCTGTCGCTAACGGTTCCGCGCTGGCGAAGGACGACCTCGGCAGTTCCGCCGCCCTCGGCGCCCAACGGGTTGCCGGACTGTGAGGTCACGAACCCGAATGTCTCGGCTGCGCACTTGCTATGCATCGGTGGTCAGGGTCCTGCGCGGGATGAGCGCCGAATACCGTTCTGGGCTCATCGCAAACGACATCATTGCCTCCACCACGAAGACTGACCTGAACGCCGCCACACAGCAGCCGCGGGCCTGAGCTCACGCCCCCTACGCCCTCCTCGCTTCCCCGGGCCAGATCGCTAAGCCGAGAGAAGCCACTGATCGTCAAACGAACGAACGCTCCATTGTCTGTTCGACACGAATGCCCCGCCCAGGCGGCTGTGGACGTCACTACTCACCGGCGTGCTCAATCCTGTGATCGCCTGAGGTGCCACAGATGTGGCGTCTCAGTCGTGCGCGGCGCTCCTCGGCTAGCTGTCGTCTGGTGCGCGCAAGGAGGGATACCGGGAGGGTGGCACACCGTACTCGCGCCGGAAGCAGGCACGGGCGAACGCGCTGGGCTCGCGGTAGCCGCTATCGAATGTTGCGCGTTGAACCGTGCTTCCGCGGTTGATGAGGTGGCGCGCGAATTCGAGGCGTACCGTTCGGATTGTGGCTGATGGCGTCGTGCCCGCTGCCGCGCATATCATCTGCAGCGTCCTCACCGAGATGTGGTTGTCCGTTGCCACCGAGAGTGCGGTGAAGTCTGGATCGGCGAAGTGTTCCCTGATCTAACGGAGCATCTCGGATCGGAGAGCGGCTCTGGTGGGCGCGATCCGGCGGCGCCGTGGGGCTGACTCTGTCTTCAGTTTTGACGTGGAGCCGGCCTGGACACCTTTACCAGACCCGCTCAGATTCTTCAGCGTCGGGACCTGCGGACCGCGTCTCTGGACGGGTCAGGCCTAGAGCATCGAAGCCGAAGACGATTCCTTCATGGGCCGGGCCTGGGATGACTAGGTCTGCCAGCAGGAGCAAGGCCTGTGGAGATCCTGCAACGGCAACAGCGGTACCTGCGAAGGCGAGCATCTCAAGGTCGTTGGCTCCATCCCCGATGGCGATGACGTCTCTTTGGTCGATTCCGAATCGAGCGATGACCGCGGCGATACCAACTGACTTGTCAACGCCGGGGATATACAGCTCACCCGCCCTATCCTTTAGCCCCGTGATGGAACTCGGCAGTGCCGCGATGTGGGTGCCGATCTCTTCTGCGAGGACGGGAACCGGTACGCTGGAATCGAAAATGGTGACTTTCCCGAACGAGTAATCGCTGAGGTCGTTGTGCATCTGCAGCGGCGCGAGAATGTCGCTGGGTCCCTGGCCATCGCCAGGAAAGGCGCCGAAGAGAATCCCGTGTATCCGCTCGCGACTGCCGGGCGGCCCGTATATCGCTGTGGGTGCCTCAAGGACATAGGTGACGTCGTACTTCTGGAGAACGGAGAGCGTTTTGGCTGCGAGGTCGGCCGAAAACCGCCGGTCAGACAAAATCTCCTCGTCAACCTCGACATAGCCGCCAGCGGCAGCGACCAAGCCGTCGAATCCCACTGCTTGCACCTCGCGAGCAAGCATCGATTTGGGTCGACCCGTGCACAGGAAAACTTTGTGTCCATTGGAGCGCGCACGACGCACGGCCTCAATGTGACCGGGTGGGATGACTCCTCGATCTGCGAAGGTCCCATCGAAATCGATGAATACGGCCTTGGTAGTGGTCATGACAGCGTCAGTGGGTGATGAGTGATAAATGAATGGGACACGTCTCCACGCTACTGGTCTTGTCGCCGCCGCAGCGACTGGCACGTGTGCAGTACTACGATGACATCAGGCCACAAGGAGGATTTGTGTGAAGATCGCGATTTACGCCTTCGACGGTGTCCCGATGTTTCATCTCTCAGTGCCGCAGATGGTCTTCGGTGAGGTGACTCGGCGGAGACTGGCCGAGTGGGAGACGGTGCTCTTCTCCGATCGCGCGGGCTCAATCCGCACTGCCGAGGGGTACGCCTTAGGCCGGGTCCTGGGTCTTGACGCGGTCGTCGACGCCGACCTGGTCGTCATCCCCTCATGGACTGACGACGGCCGGGAGATCCGGCCGGCGTTCCGGGCGGCGCTTCTCAGTGCCCACGCTCGCGGATCGATGATTGTCGGCCTGTGTCTCGGGGCGATCGCCGTCGCCGACCTCGGCCTGCTCGAGGGGCGAACCGCAGTGACACACTGGCACGCCGCCGACGGCCTCGCCCGGAGACATCCGGGCATCACCGTGGACGCGGGCGTGCTGTATCTCGATCACGGCGACGTGATGACGTCCGCGGGTACCGCCTCAGGAATCGACGCGTGCCTGCACGTCGTGCGGACGCGCCTCGGAGCCGAGGCGGCGAACAGGGTCGCGCGGAGCCTGGTCATCGCGCCGCACCGGGAGGGCGGGCAGGCGCAGTACATCGAGCGGCCCGTGGCACCCCATGCCGCTACCGACCCGATCGCCGTCGCATCGACCTGGGCCCTGCAAAATCTCGGCGAGGATCTCGGAGTTGACCGCCTCGCGGCCGCGGCGCACATGAGCCGCCGGACCTTCGTACGGACTTTCCACAACACCACGGGGGCGACACCCGCCGCTTGGGTCAGGTCACGCCGCCTCGATGAAGCCAGACGCCTTCTCGAGACCTCCGACCTCTCAGTCGATCAAATCGCCGCATCCTGCGGATTCGGCAACCCCGTCACCCTGCGCCAGAACTTCTCCGCCGCGTTCGGCAGCACACCGTCAAGCTACCGCCGCCGATTCGATGCCCGGGCGTGACCGTGCGCTTCAAAACCGTGACCGTCGACCATGCACGCCCTCTCCACCTCGAAACTCCGAGGAACGAGCACGACTGGTCGCTGATTCAACCACGCCACCCTCGTGGGGCGATGAAGGCCATCGCGGAGGACAAGTAATCCGCACGAGCCTGATACGCCCGTCCGTGGCGTGTGACTTTCGGCGCTATGTGGCGGCGTTCTGTGATCGCTATTTGGCGAATCGACCTGGGTGCCAGCTGGGAGTCAGCGTCTCGTATCTCATGGGATACGAGACGGTGGGAGCATTCCCGGAGACGCGGCGGTTTGAAGGTTCGACGGCCTAGAGCTTCGCAACGACCGTGGGAGTCACACTCTGCAGGGAACCGCCGCTCATCCCGCGATTGGCGGCCGGGCGGCTCTTGGACGTAGCTCTTTTGGCATCGGGAATGCCAGCTCGAATTCGCGATCCTGTACGTCAGGGGCGCCCCAATCATCGCGCGTGACCCGAATCCCCTCAGGGGAGAGCTCGGCGATGCGAACCTGCAGCCATCGCCCATCAGGAAGTTGAAGTTCGAAGGGATCGGCGAGAAACCCCAATCCAATTTCGTCAAGCGTTTCTTCGGCGGTGAGCCAGTCCACAACAGCAGAGCGTTCTCGGCCCGACAGATCGACGACAACAAATCCCTCGCCGTCGGGTGCCATCCATCCGATCAGTTCGCCGTCGCCGCCACGTCGATGCTCAATCCACTCCACAGGGTCCACCATGCCCATGAAGGTAGCAGGCCGCTGACAGCCGTCTCGTAACCTAAGTGCATCGAAACCCATGAGATTCGAGACCGATACTTATTGCAAGGTGGATCGAAGGCGGATCAAAGAAACGCTCGGCGCTGACCGGCTGAGGCGAAGCTGCGATACTGGACTTAGACTTCTCAATCTGCCAAATGATTAGAAGTCGAATAGTGGGGGCTATGAAAACCAGTCGCGATCTCGGATCCCCTCAGCGCCGGATGTTTCATATCGCGCGTCTCTGCGGTCAGGGCATTCTGACCGTTCTTGTGGTCGTTTCTGACGCTGTGAAGTCGGGTACCGGCGGAGGGAATTCTTCGTCGGCACTCTTGCCAGTCATTCTTCCTCCGCCCAAGTCTGATAACTCCTTGCGGGCACCTGAGCAGAATGTCACCCGGACACACAAACGTCGCCGACGGCGCACGAACTAGCGGATGAACTGTCTCGAAACCTGAACGCCTCATAACGCATAGGTTGCGAGACGCTTCGGTTTTGAGACATCTTGGGCACTGCTCTAATTGCTTCTGGTGGTGGGACTTCGCGCGGACTCCTAGGCTGCTGAGCATGCGCTCAATCGAGACAGTCCATGCTGAACCGCGGGATTCCGTTGATTCGCCAAGCTATCGTGTGAATTTCTGGCAGCGGCCGTCACCTGGGTTTGCCTGGAACTTGGACGCCTACGTGCTCACTGAGGCTGAGGACATCGCAGAGGTCCTTCGTTGGGTCGATGAACCCGCGCGCGGACGCCGGTTTGAACTGTTCGCCGAGTTGGACGACGAACCTGAGCGATCATTCGAGAGCCCGCGAACGACTGCGCTTGTCCGCCTGCTCGGAAGCAATCCCAATGCTGGTGAGCCGATTGAGATCGACCTCGTAAGCGTGTAGTCACTGCTCTCTGAATTTTTGCGAGCGATCCCGTCTCGTATCGCATGGGTTGTGAAACGTGGCGCCCCGGGCCTCAGTAGTCTTCGTGCATGTGCCCATTGCGTCATGAAGATGATCTGCGTCCGGCCGAGGCCGTCGCCAGGCTTCTCGACCCGCAGGGAGACAGACTGACGTCGGTGATCCCACCCGGCTACGAGTCGTACGTGCGTATTCTCAATCCGATCGAACTTCGAGACGGCTCCACTGCCTCCTGGACGGAGGTCGTGAGCAGGAACGGAGTCAAGCTTGGGGCATGGATGCAGTGGCCCGAGTTCGCGGCCGCCAAAGGGGTTGTGCTTCCCGACGGCTACTGGAGGGAACCCGATATGGGGAATCCACCGGTCAGTCTCGCAAAGCGACTCATCGAAGCACTCGAACCGGATCAGAGCACCCACTACTTCGCGTCCTGGGCCGGGTATGCCATGGAAATACAGGGACCGACCGTGATGTTCTCCCCGTATCAACGCGAGATGGTGCTCTACTCAGGCCGCTTGGTCGATGAGAATCGCGCTCTACTCCTGCCGACCACGGCGACTGGGCGTGTGCCGATGTACTGGTGGCCTTCGGATCTCCGCTGGTTCGTCGGTCAGGACATCTACGCGCGAAGCCTCTTCGTTGGTTGCTCACAGAGCACAGCGCAGATGATTCTCGCGGATCCCGACCTTGATACCTACCCCATCAGGGCCTCAGATACCGTCCTCACCGAAGAGTTCTGACGGGCCAGCATCGGTTTGATCGACACTGTCGCATTACTCACTCGAGTCAGAATCCATGGGACATGAGCCATCACGGTTGCGAGACAATTGACACCGTTTGGTGTTGCGCGCCCGGTTCCCTACTTGGCGGGCTTTTCCGCCGGGCTCTCACACGGCAGAGAGGCGAACCTATGAGCCAGGCAAGAGGAGGTCAACAGATTCTTGCGCCGTCGTTCACGGCCGTCGAGATACACCTGTCATCAGGAAGCCATCCCGCGCCACACGCCAGGGCGTTTCTAGTTCAAGGCCGGACCGGCTAAGGATTACGACGACGAGAGCAATCAAGTCATCTGCGGACACAGGAGCCTCCAGCCCGAATACGTCGGTCGCGACCGCTCTGTCGTTCGCAACCCCGAATAGGGAGATATCCCAGGACTCCATATGCCCGTCAGTAGCTTGCCTTTCAGCGATGACTCGCTGCAGCGATCTTGATTCGGCCTCTGTGACGTGAGCAATTGGATGCGGCATGAGGCCTCCTGTGGACTGGGCTGTGCGATCGGATCGGGCGATGAGTCGGCGTCCTCCCCGATGTCTACAATGAACTCATTGTCATCAGGCCTCCGGAGCCCGCGTTCTGAGGGTAAGCGACTAGGTCTCAGATCCCATGGGATATGAGGCATCGAGGATATGAGACGACTGGGCCCCAGCTCGGGGCATGCGACAGCCAGAGAGTGATTCCAGGTTCCTATCTATGGTTGCGGCGTGACGGCAGGGTGACTGAATCCTCGTTTGCTGGCTGGCGTTCGCTACGATGAGTCCATGACCTTCAACCGATCCTCGTGGTGGTGGCTGCGCTAGCAGCCGGTTGAACTTGTTCACGGGCTGTACGCAGCCCATGGACCGTAGGTCAGGACTCCGTACCGCCCTCCTATTTGAAGGAGCGCGAAGTGGAATCCCTTACAGCTATGGCCGCCCGGTCGACCATCGTCGCCGGAGAAGTCAGCGAGCATCCGGAACGTTTTCGTGTTCTCACAGGCGAGCGACCAACTGGCCCGCTTCACCTTGGCCACTACTTCGGCACGATCATTGAACGCGTTCGCCTTCAGCGGGCCGGCGTCGAAACGGTCTTGGTCCTGGCCGACTATCAGGTCATCACCGACCGGGACACGATGGCGAACGTCCGGCAGAACGTCGAAAGCGCCGTGCTCGACTACCTCGCAGCCGGCCTCGACCCCGAGACGACCACAATCTTCACGCACTCATCAGTGCCCGCGCTGAACCAATTGATCATTCCATTCCTGAGCCTGGTCACGGAAGCTGAGTTGCATCGAAACCCCACGGTGAAGTCGGAACTCGCAGCCTCGAAGCGGGCCCTGAGCGGCTTGCTTCTCACCTATCCCGTGCACCAGGCCGCGGACATTCTCTTCTGCAAAGGAAACCTTGTACCCGTCGGAAAAGACAACTTGCCGCACGTCGAGATGACGCGGGTGATCGCGCGCCGCTTCAACCAGCGCTACGGGGAGGTGTTCCCTGTACCGGACGCGCTGATCACCGCTTCGCCGGAGATCCCTGGGCTGGATGGCCGGAAGATGTCGAAGAGCTACGGGAACGCCATTTCCCTGTCCATGACTGAGGATGAAACCGCCGCAGTCATCAAGAGTGCCGTCACCGATGGTGATCGGCTGATTACTTTCGACCCACAAAATCGGCCGGGCGTCTCGGCGCTACTCTCAACGGCTGCGCTGTGCTCGGGCGATGCGCCCGAAGACATTGCGACCCAGATCGGGGACAAAGGCAGCGGCGAACTCAAACGACTCACGACCGATGCCGTGAACAGTTTTCTCATGCCGCTTCGTACCCGCAGAACGGAGCTTGCTCAGAATCCGGGACTAGCGTTAGAAGTACTCAGACGGGGCAATGATCGTGCAAACGCGGTTGCCACAAAAACGTTGGACGAAGTCCGCGCCGCGATGGGGACGATCTACTGATCCGCCACCGCTCCGACGCCTGGTCGTTGAGGTGCCCTTGTAGACCTACCCGGAATAAACGCCCGTGACGCCACAGCCTTAAGAGCACTGTCTCGAAACCCTAGGGATATACGACATCTCACGACTGTGACCTGGGCTTCCGTAGAAATCGCCAAGCACACACGCCGGGCCGAGTCTTACAACTACGTCGCATAACGTCTGGCGGAAACTTAAGTACTCGTCCTTGGTTATATAAGACACTTCTTCCGGGCCCGAGAATCAACTGCGCCTGCATATCAAGAGGCAGGGACGCCGCGACAGTCTCTGATATGCGGGCTGAAGCTGGGTGAGAGCCCGCGCGGCATCCGAGCAGTGAACGTGCCGGCATCGCCCTGGATCTCATACTCTGCACCATCGAGTTCCCCGAAACGTTCAGCGATGAGCTCGGCAGGCTCAGCGGCCTTCACATGTGCACCATCGCTCTCGGTGCGGATGAGGTAGGCGAGTTCGCACTCGCACGATGTCATGAACCAGTAGTACCGTCCGCGCTGGGCTTCGTAGACGAGGTCTGCAGGATAGTAACCGACATGCTTGCCACACAGTAGCGGTAGGGTAACGATCGATCCTGCCAGCTCACTCGCCTCGAGTTCGGTCGCCGGGCGCCATGGTCGAAGACTAACTTCGGGGTCCGACGTGTTGAAACTTCGCCCTCGCGCGAGCAGTAAGAAGTCCGCGTTGTCAAGTTCTCGCCCCGATAGTTCCACGTCGCGCCCGGAGGGCCACAAGCTCTCCAGAGGTTCTGGCGGGGCAACGTCGACTTCGAACGGCAGATGAGTGAAGCGAAGTCCATGAATGACGAGCGCACCAAGTGAGATAGTCATCGCATACCCATGCGGCAGCTCGGACTCGGGTAACCCGCGGACCTCCACGGCTAACGGGGTGACCCATACCGATCCGACCTGGAGGTCGCGCTTGTACGGTCCTGCCCAGAAGACGCTGCTCGGAAGCGGTTCTAGCGCGGCGCGGCGCTGAAACAACAACGCGAACTCCGATGGTGGGAGGCCGTAGCCATCTTCACGAGCCCTGGCGGAGGACAGGAGCATAGACACGAGGGCGGTCTTCTGTAGCCACATCGCAATGACCGGTTGGTCCTCGAGCTCGATTCGCCCCGTCTCTCCGAGTATCAATGGCGTAAGGACCCGCTGGGCGGTTTCCTCAAGGCTTCCCATCCAACCGTTATTGCACGAGGAACAAACGTTCTTTACGGACTGCTGAAAAGCTGCACTCACGCCCATGGGCACCGGCATCCGGTTCAGCGGCCCCGCGTAGTTCTCGACCGGGCCCGAACCAAGACCTATCCTGCTCAACCAATTGCCAAGCACGTGTTCGCGCGTGAGCGGGCCGGCGCTGCCGCAGAACGCGCATTGACGGGTACCTGAAACGACCATTTCTTGTGCCTCTGGCTCGGGGGTGGGGCTACGGACGAGAAGGGGAACTCAGATTTCTCCTTCCAAATGAACGGAGATTCTTCGCCGCGTAGGAAATCCGAACGTCTCTTGAAGATCCCAACGCGGGCGCATAACGTGAAGCTTCGGCGTGGCCGTTAGCCGGCTGGGTCGACCTTCCTCGAGATGATCAAGAGTGCCTCCCAGATCGCATCGAGTTGTCGATGGATATCTTCCTCGGCCGGGTTGTGACCGAACCGACCAGAGGTCTTGAGATGCTTGGCGCTCGCGGCCAGCGCTTTGATTTCTTCTTCGACGCTCATGTTGTAGACACTACTGAGTACTCATGACAGTCGCGGAATGGACGGCCTGGCCAGGTTACCCACCGGCCGACACCGTCGAAGACACCACGATCAGCGACCGCGGCGAGGACTTCGCGCTATTTGATCATCAAGGACGTCGCCAGACGTCGCGAGCTCGAGAATGAGTTTCATGAACGCCGCGTTTCTCGCCTCTCCCCACAAGATTAGGCCGGGCGCAAGCCTACGATCATCTCTCCTCATTGACAGCCAGAGCTAGCTGATGCCCACAATTCGTATCAGACCAGTCGCGGGATCGGAGCGATCAGGTGAGCGATGGAGGCGGCCAAGAGCCGCAGCCGTGCGGCATGGTCTTGACAATCACCCTACGACGGCGTCGTCGACGGTGTCCCGGCCCGCGCACGCAGCGCTGTTGCCCAGGCGCTCAACACGCTTTAGCTTTCGGCCCTTTCTGGGTCTGTCCGCCCCATGCCCGCTCCGATAAGGTGACCTCAAAGGGTGGGGGTACAGGTTGTCGGGTCTGGAATTCGACGTGTGCATAGCGTGCTCTGAACGACACGCACTCTGGCGCGGGGCGATGACTGTTCACATGACAGCATCGGGAGAACGATGTTCCGGCAAGACAGGCAACCCGAATGCCAGGTTCGAATCGAAGGGCGAGCAGGCTGCGAAAGTCCTTAGCCGTCATGCCGACGCACAGAAGGCGCCAGCTGGTCGAGGTGAGCATCGCCAGAACACCCACGAGGTCTACGCAAGGCTCTCCGGACAGCCTGCCAAGCCACGATCAGCAACTCCCAAGCCAAAGCAGAACCAAAACCCGCCCGGTTCCAAGATGTTCCCTACCACCCCCGCTGCCTCCCTCGCCAAGGTGGCGAAGGCCGAGCAAAAGGCCCGGGAGAAACGACACAACAAGCTGTTCGGTATGCACCCTCGCCGTGCTGAGCCTCTTGACCGAGGTATCTACCAGGTCAAGGGAGCTCGGCCCGTCAGCGGCGGCCTACCATCCCTCGGACGTGGGCGTTAAGCGATCCCACTCGTTCATCCCACCGGCTACCGAGCCGCTTGCGTCGTAATCAAACCTCACCGTCGTTAGGAGGCCACGTGGCCCTGTTCCAAATTGATTGCCCCGATTGCCACGAGTCGCACATACTCTGGCGCGGCAGGATGGCTGTGCACACGACAGGAGCGGGCATACGGTGTGACGGTACGGTGAACGCTCCGAAGCCACCTCAACCAAAGCCTCAGGGTGAACGTACGGAGCCCCCCTTCCGACAAACACTGGCTGAGCAGCCGAAGGATTCAGAACGCCAGGCGTCGTATAGTCTCGCGGCCAAAGGCCGCAAAGGCCGCCGCCCCGCGGAACCCCTGGACATCCCAGTGCCTCAGGCATTCGGCAAAACGATCAAGCCACGGGTGAAGGACCCGAATAGAGTCATCCTCCCAATCCCAGAGGCGACCGAACGCCGACCGCTCAGTCCAAAAGCACAAGAATCCTTCGACAAGGCAATGCAGAATATCGATCGGGCTGTCCAAAAAGACCGCGAGCGGCGGGCGGATCCACTTTTCGGCATGCACCGTGAGAGCACACCGATCGACCGCCGCATCTATCAAGTCAAGGGCGCCCACCCTGTTTCCGGCGGTTCCCCTTCCCTCGGCAAAGGCCACTAGTGCCCGCAGCGACTGAAACGACTGACGAGACGGCTGCAGCGAGGCCTTTTCGTCGGCTGCTGGACGAGCTTGGGATTCAAGCTGACCAGATGATCGCAGAGTTCATGGCTCAAGACCCCGCAACGATCGACCTTGCAGGGCGAGTTGAATCGTTACCGGGCAAGGTTCTTGACGTGCTGGTCGCCATGCATGATCAGCTCAACGTCGAGTCGCGCGCGGCCCTTACGAAGTGGAAAACGGAGAAGGAGGAACGCCACCGCAAGATGTGGGAATGGGATGAGCAGCAGTACCCGTACAACCGCGCGATTCTAGATTGGCAGGCACAATCAAGCCACGGCTCCGCCGCTCTTGGGTGGCACGATTGGCAGCATCAAAGCCCCTACTACAGGGAGATGGTGGAGTGGCAGGAGCAACAGAGCCGGCGTAATCGCGAGCTGTGGGAACAGCTCGAAGGTTCGGAGCGCGCCTTTCGGGCTTCATTGCCACCAAACTGGAACTCTCCGGAGATTGACTTCCCGAGTCTGGCGGATCTTGAAGTGCTCCAACTTGAGGAGGGCCTACCGCTCGCATGGGTTCCACCCAACAGCATGCTCCAGGCGATCCTCTCCTGCGCCACCAGCGCATCGCGACGGCGTGTCATCGCGCGGGAATCCTCAGCGATCCTCGCGGCTTGCCTTCGCGAGCTCCGGCGGCTTCGTTCGGTCGAAACAACGGGATGGAGGGCTTCTGCAAGGGAAGCGACCTCAGCAATGAAGGACGGTCACTGGAGCGCGGGTCAAGCTCTCGCGGCGATCGCACTCGACACCGCCACCGCAAAATTTGTGCGTTCATCATACAAGGATGCGACCAGCCACTCTCGGCGAGGAAAGGGGTCTGTGCGGGTCGCGACACCCCCAGGGTCGTCGGAGGCCAGCCTGCCGACATGGCGGGATGTGGACTACCCACGCGCGCTCTTGGTACTCCATGGCATCTTCGGAGCGTTCGCTGAGTACGACGGGGCTGGGGGCGACGCGGTCCCGAAGCAGTTCACGAGACATGGCACCATCCACTCAGTGGGCCGCCCTCAGTACAGCAAAGCGAACGCCTTGATCGCTTTGATGCACTTGGTCGGGCTCATGTGTCTCATCGAGGACGAGTAGATGGAAGTCGCGCGTGAGACACTTCTGTCCGCGTTGAGCTGAGGCCTAATTGCTTTTTGACCCCACTTGCGACGCTCTGCAAACGAGCGAACTGGCGAATCGATTCGATCGGTCCCCGCCCCATCGAGTTTCAGCTACCGAGCACTCCATCAAGAATCTCAGCGGTCACGATGTCGACCTGGTCAGCTGTTACCACATAGCTGTTCCGGGTGGTCTGCTCATTCGCATGTCCGAGAAGTCGCGACGCCAGCGTGATACCTGCCGCCCGCTCGACGAGTGTCGCAGCCGTGCGCCGGTAGATGTGGGTGGTGTACTCGTCGACGTCGACTCCGAGCTTAACCAGGGTCGCGCGCTCGTCGGCAATGAATGAGCGAAGTAGGCGCTCATAGTTGCTGACGCTGAGTGCACGGCCGGTCTTGGTGGGGAACAGAGAGGCGTCCGGGTCGGGTTCGGCCAGCGCCAGCCGGCGCCGCACCGCCGCAGCCGCCATCGATGGCAGAGCGATGCTACGACGCTGTCTGGAGCGCTTGGGAGAGTCTTTCCGGTGGATCCCTTGGGCTTTGGTGCTGACGATGGTGCCGTTGACGACAAGGGTCGGTGGCCGGGTCGTTATGTCGACGTCGCAGCGGCGTAGGGCGAGGCATTCTCCGATGCGAATCGACGTCCCCAGCATGATTTCCATGCCGTCGATGAGGATGCGGTAGTTGGGCCTGGGTCCGTCCGCCCGGGTGACTCGCCAGTCCTGCATGAGTTCGCGAATACCGTTGAGTTGCTCAGTGGTCAGTGTGGACTCCTTCTTCGCCGTCGTCGGCAGACGTTGAACGTCGCGGACTGGGTTGCTAGGCATTGCGTCGTCGCGCACGGCGTAGCCGCACACGAGGCTCAATACCGCGCGGGCGTGGCGTGCCTTCGAGATCGATTCTTCTTCCAGAATCTTCTGGAGGATGCGATCGCAGCGACCGACCGTGAGTCGATCGAGCCGCACTCCCCCACACCTTGGCAGGATCACCAGGCGTGCGGTTGTCTCATACGATTCGTAGGTCGAGTAGGTGAGGCTGCCGGTCTTGGCGCGGGTGAGGATCTGAGGCAGCCACGCCTCGATTGCGTGCGCGACAGTGTTCGACGGTGCGAGACCCCCGGAACTGCCTGTTGACAGCGCAAGCGCCTGACGGTGAACCTCAGCGCGCGCGAGTTCCTCAGTTTCGTCCGTCGCAGCCAGGCGGTGAAAGGCACCGCCGTCGTCACGGGTCGATGCGCGAGCCCGGTAGCGGCCGCTGGCGAGGCGTTTGACGTCGATCTTGCCCAGTTCACCGGCGGGAAGCTGTGGCTTACCCATGCCGGTTCTCCTGGACCCAGGTGAGTACTTCCTGGACGTCGTAGCGCACGTGGCGGCCGAGCTTCAGGTAGGGCGGGCCCGTATGTGTCAGGCGCCAGTCTTCCAGCGTGCGCTCAGGCAACCTGAGTAGCTCGGCGAGCTCGTGCTGGGTGAGAAACGTCGCGGTGATCTGCGTTGTCGCGTTCATACCCAGAAGGTGTGTGGGCGCTACCGTGAGCTGCCAGCGTGGGCCGGGACAGGTCCGTAACCGTCGGGACTGTGCGACGTTCCAGCACCCGAAAGTGGAGTATCTGGTGTCGTATCTGGGAATTCGACCCGTTTCGGGACTGACTGGGAGGAGGGGCGATGGGCTGTTTCGCCGCGGAATCCTGCGCCTGTTACTGCTGGGGTACCTGGACTCGAACCAAGAACAAATGAACCAGAATCATCCGTGTTGCCAATTACACCATACCCCAATGGCGATGTCCGAGGACCGCGCCGAAAAGTAACTCTATCCCACTCCGGGGCGACCAGCCAAATTGAGCGGAGGGTGTGTCGCGAGCGGGCCGAGAAGTTCGCGGTTGATGGCCACCGCTGCGCGGGCGCCCTCGCCGGCAGAGACCAGCAGCTGCTCGGGGCCGGGCGGGGTGGTGTCGCCTGCGGCGTAGAGGCCGGGCACCGAGGTGCGGCCCTGGGCGTCGACGACGATCAGGCCGTGCACATCCGTTGCCGGGTTCAGCGCGGCCGCGAAGGTGGCGGCAGCCTCGTACCGGGGGCGCACAAAACCGCCCTCTCTGGGCACGAACTCGCCGTCGGCGACCTGGATACCGGTCATGGCGCCGCGCTCCCCCACCACGTCGGTGAGCGGGCGTCGGTCGACACGGATGCCGCGCGCGGCCAGAGCGGATTCATCGGAGTCGCTGACCTGGCCGACGCCGTTGGTGAAGACGATCAGGTCGTCGGTCCACTGCGAGATGAGCAGGGCGTGTTCGGCGAGGTCGTTGGTCTCGCCGATCAGGGCGAGGGCACGGTCGGCCTCTTCGTAGCCGTCGCAAGCGATGCAGCTGTGCAGGTTGGTGCCGTACCAGGCGCGGATGCTCGGCAGCGCCGGCAGTGTCTCGGCCAGGCCCGTGGCGATGAGAACCGTGCGGGCGGTGACCGCGCGGTTCTTCTCGCCGCGCATGCCCTTGGTGGACACGGTGAACCGGGCACCAGTCGCGTCGGCACCATCGTCGCCGGACAAGGGCTCGATGGAGCGCACCAGCCCAGTGTGGAACTCGGCCGCCGGGTAGGCCTCGTACTCCTCGCGGCCGATGCGGCGCAGCTCCAGCGGCGGCACGCCGTCGCGGGTGATGAAGCCGTGCGAGCGCAGGGTGGCGGAGTGACGCGGCCGGTTGCTGTCGATCATCAGGGTGCGGCGGCGGGCACGCACGAGGTTCAAGCCCGCGGCCAGGCCGGCGGGGCCGGCACCGATGATCACGACGTCGTAGGGCGCCTCGGCGGTGCCGGCAGCGGGATCGCTGCCGGCTCCGGCGCTCAGTGAACCATCCGGGCTCATGACACCAGGGTTGCCGAGAGCCGATCCAGGCGGGCCAGGGAGTCGGCCTGGCCGAGGATCTCCATGGATTCGAACAGCGGCGGCGAGATCTTACGACCCGACACGGCCACGCGCAGGGGTCCGAACGCCACCCGCGGCTTGAGGCCGAGGCCCTCGATCAGGGTCTCGGTGAGGGTGCTGTGCACGAGCTCGTGGTTCCATTCCGCTGCGGGAATGTTGTGCAGGGCGGCTGTGGACGCCGCGAGGATCTCGGCGGCGTTTTTGGGCAGCGACGCCAGCGCATCCGCCTGGTGCTCGAGCTTGTCGGCGCTCTGGAAGAGGAAGCCGAGCATGTCGGGCGTCTCGCCGAGCAGGGCGATGCGCTCCTGCACGAGCGGGGCGGCAGCGGTGAGAATGGCCTGCTCCTCGTCGCTGAGCGGCTCGGTGACAATCCCGGCGTTCACCAGGTAGGGCACCACGCGGGCGGCGAAGTCGGCCGGCTCGAGCAGGCGGATGTGGTCGCCGTTGAGCGATTCGGCCTTCTTGAGGTCGAAGCGGGCGGGGTTGGGGTTCACGTCGACGACGTCGAACGCGGCGATCATCTCTTCGATGGAGAACACGTCGCGGTCGTGGGTGAGCGACCAGCCCAGCAGGGACAGGTAGTTGACCAGGCCCTCGGGGATGAAGCCGCGTTCGCGGTGCAGGAACAGGTTCGACTCCGGGTCACGCTTGGAGAGCTTCTTGTTCTTGTCGCCCATCACGTAGGGCAGGTGGCCAAAGCGCGGCACGAAGGTGGTCAGGCCGATGTCGATCAGCGCGTGGTACAGCGCGATCTGACGAGGCGTGGAGGAGAGCAGGTCTTCGCCGCGCAGCACGTGGGTGACGCCCATCAACGCGTCGTCGACGGGGTTCACGAACGGGTAGAGCGGATGCCCGTTGGGCCGCACCACGACGAAGTCGCTGAACGAGCCGGCCGGGAAGGTGATCTCGCCGCGCACCAGGTCGTCGAAGGAGAGCTCGGTGTCCGGCACCTTGAGGCGGAGCGCCGGCTCGCGGCCCTCGGCGCGGAAGGCGGCCTTCTGCTCATCGGTGAGGTCGCGCTCGTAGTTGTCGTAGCCGAGCTTGGCGTCGCGGCCGAGCTTGATGTTGCGCTCGGCGATCTCCTCGCCGGTGGCGAAGCTCTCGTAGATGTGGCCGGACTCGATGAGCTTGGTGATCACGTCGCGGTAGATGTCGTAGCGCTGGGACTGGCGGTACGGCTCGTGGGGTCCGCCGGCCTCCACGCCCTCGTCCCAGTCCAGCCGCAGCCAGCGCATGGCGTCGAGGAGCTGGGTGAAGCTCTCCTCGCTGTCGCGGGCGGCGTCGGTGTCCTCGACACGGAAGATGAACTTCCCCCCGGTGTGCCGGGCGTAGGCCCAGTTGAACAGGGCAGTGCGGATCAGGCCGACGTGCGGCGTTCCGGTGGGCGAGGGGCAGAACCGCACACGCACATCAGTGCCGGTTGCGGTCGAGAACGGGTGCGCTGTTGTAGTAGACATACTGCTGTCATCCTACCGAGCGACTGCCGAACGCGGCGTGTGCGGCGTGAGACCCGGCATCCGGGCCGTGCAGCGATCACGGTGCCGCGTCGATCTCGCCGATGGCCCGGATGGTGGCGGCCACCGCCGGGACCGACTCCGCACCTTCGGTTCCCACGAGGTGGATCGTGCGAAAGTCACCGCCGGTGGTGGGCCGGGCGACGATGCCGGCCGGCAGGGGTGACGCGGCAATGGCCAGGGCGGGCACGAGCGCCACTCCCAGACCCGCGGCGACCATGCCGAACACGGCCACGACATTGTCGGTCTCGTAGGAGATGCTCGGGCTGAATCCGCTGCGGGTGGCGAGGTCGAGCAGGTGGGCCCGGCATCGCGGGCAGCCGCCGATCCACTGGTCAGCGGCCAACCGGGCCAGGTCGATGCGGTCGCGGCCGGCCAGGGGATGCTCGCGGGGCACGACCACGAACATCTCGTCGCGCCAGAGCGGTACGACGGTGAGGCCCTGGGCGCTCTGCCGGTGCGGGTCGGCCTGGTCGCCCGTGTAGCTGAAGGTGATCGCGAGGTCCGCGGTCCGGTCCCGCACGGCGCGCACGGCCTCGGGCGGTTCGGCCTCGAGGTAGTTCAGCTGCACGCCGGGGTGTCGCTGCGAGAGCCCGCGCAGCAGGGTGGGGATGACCGTGGCCGAGGCGGAGGGGAAGGCGGCGAGGGTCACCCGGCCGCTGCGGAGGCCGGCCAGGTCGCTCAGTTCGCCCGCCGCGGCATCCAGAGCCTGGGTCACGGTGGCCGCGTGCCTGGCCAGGATGCGGCCGGCCTCGGTGAGGCGAACGCCGCGGCCGGCCTTGGCCACCAACGGCAGGCCGAGGCGGGCCTCGAGCCGTTTGAGGTGCTGGCTCACGGCCGGTTGGCTGTAGCCGAGCGAGCGGGCGGCGGCCGTGATCGAGCCGAGCTCGTTGATGCGGTGCACGATGCGCAGGGCGTGGGAATCTACGTCGAGTGCACGGTGGATATTTTCGGGCATGCACGAATCATAACGAGTGGTTATCGAATTGATCGGGCACTGGGCATTGCCGAATGGGTTCTCGGGCGGGACGCTGGATAGATGCGATCCACCGTTGCGCCCTCCCTGTCGACGCCAGCACTGACCATGGCGCAGGCGCAGGCCGCGTACTCCCCCACGACCACGCGCTATCTGGCTGCATGCACGTCCGGGCTCCCCACCAGCGCCACCGTGCGGGCGCTGCACGAGGATGCCGACACCTGGGGCAGCGGCGAGGCCTCCCCCGCGCACTACCAGGTGGAGATCGACCGGGCCAGGGCCCTCTACGCCGGGCTGGTCGGGGTGAGCACCGACCGGGTGGCCATCGGGTCGCAGGCCTCGGTGATGGCGGCCGTGCTGGCCGCATCCGTGCCGGCCGGCCGCGAGGTCGTCTGTGTCGACGGTGACTTCACGTCGATGGTCTTCCCGTTCCTGCAGCAGGAGTACCGCGGCATCACGGTGCGCCACGTGCCGGTGGCCGAGCTGGCCGCCTCCCTCACGGAGCGCACCTGGCTGGTCGCCTTCTCCCTCGTGCAGTCCGCCACCGGTGAGATTGCGGATGCGCCGGCCATCCGGGACGCCGCCGCCGCGGTGGGCGCATTCACCCTGTGCGACACCACTCAGGCCACCGGCTGGCTTCCCGTGAGCGCCGCCGACTTCGACGCCACCATCTGCCACGCCTACAAGTGGCTGGGCGCGCCGCGGGGTACGGCTTTTCTCACCGTGGCGCCCGAGCTGGCCGAGCTGCTGCGCCCGGTGCAGGCGGGCTGGTTCGCGGGTGAGAACCCGTGGGCATCCTGTTACGGCCCCACCATGACCCTCGCGACGGATGCCCGACGCTTCGACGTGTCGCCGGCCTGGCCGGCCTGGGTGGGCACGCGGGTGGCACTGGAGTTCTTCGCGCGGCTCGACCCCGGCGCGGTGTACGCCCACGACACCGGCCTGGGCAATGCGCTCAGTGCCGGGCTTGGCATGCCGCAGCGGGACCAGGCCATCGTCACCTGGGCCGACCCCGCCGGCACCGACCTCGGCCGCCTCTCCGCCGCGGGCATCACCGCCTCCGGCCGCGCCGGTCGTGCGCGCGTCGCCTTCCACATCTGGAACACCCCCGCCGACGTGGACGCTGTCCTCGCCGCCATCCCCCACCCCTAGTCCCGCGAACTGTGACTTAAGCACCAGAATCTCGCGATTGAAGGTGCTTAGCTCACAGTTCGCGGAAGGGTTGGACGGGTGCGGGGTGCGGGGTGCTGCTACTTCTGGGCGGCGACCGCGTCGATGATGGCCGTGGCGAGCTTCACCGAGGACGCGGGGTTCTGGCCGGTGTAGAGGTTGCGGTCGATCTCGATGTGCTCGGCGAACGAGGCGCCCTCGACAAAGTCGGCCCCGAGTTCGACCAGGCGTGCCTGAACGAGCCACTTGGCCTTCGGGGCCAGTCCGCCCAGGGCCTCTTCGGCGTCGGTGAAACCGGTCATGCGGTAGGCCAGGAACGGCCAGGTACCGTCCTCGGCCTCGGCGGCCAGCAGGGCGGCCGGGGCGTGGCAGAGCACACCGAGGATCCGGCCGGCGGCGAGGGTGTCGGTCATGATCTGGCCGCTGGTCTTGTCGACCGCGAGGTCCTCCATGGGGCCGTGTCCGCCGGGGTAGAAGACCACGTCGTAGTCGGTGACGGTGACGTCGTCGAGTGATGCCGGGCTGTGCAGCGCGGGCAGCGACTCGAGGTAGCGGCGCAGCTCCGCGGAGCGGTCCTCGCCGCCGGTGGCCCCGGCGGCCAGGCTGCCCAGGTCGACGGTGGGGGCGGCTCCCTTGGGAGTGGCGATGGTGATCGACCAGCCGGCTTCGGTGAAGAGGCGGTGCGGCTCGGCGAGCTCCTCCGCCCAGTAACCGGTGGGGTGCAGGGAGCCGTCGTTGAGGGTCCAGTGGTCAGCGGCGCTGACGACAAAAAGTACGGAAGTCATAGTTCTCCTAGTTCGAATTCAGTGAATCGGTGAGCGGCGGTCGAGGATCAGTTCGCGGCCGCGGCGAGGTTGGAGACGTTGGTCTTGACGACCATCTTGCCGGTGTTCTCTCCGCGGAGCATGCCGAGGAACGCGTCGACCGAGTTCTCGATACCGTCGACGACGGTCTCGTCGAAGACGATGTCGCCGGCCGTGAACCAGGCGCCCATCTGCTCGGTGAAGGCCGGGAAGTGCGCCAGGTAGTTGCCCACGGTGAAGCCGGTGAGGGTGAGGCCGCGGGTGACGATGTTGACCATGTTCTGCACGCCGGTGGTGCCATCGGTGCGGTTCATCTGCGAGATGGCACCGCAGAGTGCGGCGCGACCGCCGTCGTTGAAGGCGCCGAGCGCGGCGCTGAGGTGGTCGCCGCCGACGTTGTCGAAGTACACGTCGATGCCCTCGGGCGCGGCCTCGGCCAGCGCGGTGGCGAGGTCGCCGGTCTTGTAGTTGAACGCGGCATCAAAGCCGTACTTCTCGGTGAGCAGGGCCACCTTCTCGTCGGTGCCAGCTGAGCCGATCACCCTGGCGGCACCCTTGAGGCGAGCGATCTGGCCCACCATGCTGCCCACGGCGCCGGCGGCACCGGAAACGAAGACGGTGTCACCCTCCTTGAACTTGGCGACCTCGAGCAGGCCGACGTAGGCGGTGAGCGCTGTCATACCCAGCACGCCCAGGTAGGCGGATGCGGGGACGTTCGGGATCTCGGGAACGACCCGGAAGCCCGCGGCATCCTCCTGCACCACATCGCGCCAGCCGTACTGGTGCACAACGAGGCTGCCGACCGGCACGGACTCCGCAGCCGACTCGACGACGTGGCCGACGGCGCCGCCGCCCATGGTCTCGCCGAGAACGAACGGGGGGATGTAGGACTTGACGTCGTTCATGCGGCCGCGCATGTAGGGGTCGACGGAGATGAAGTCGTTGACGACGCGCACCTGGCCGGCGGCCAGTTCGGGCAGCTCGATGACGGCGGTGCTGAAGTCGGCCGCGGTGGGCCAGCCGGTGGGCCGGGCCGCGAGCTGGATCTGAGTACTGGTGGCTGTCGTCATGAGAAAGTTCCTTACTGTTCGTGGTGGGTGCCGGGCGCTTGTGGCGCCGCTCGTTTTCTGCACCGATCGTTTTACTATAGCCGGGCTATCGGTTATAGTGAAACAAGCGGTACAGAACATTCACAGGTACAGCACACGCATCACCCCGGACCAGACGTCCGCGGACGGAAGGCAGACAGCTCATGGGACGGCTCCAGACGTTCGACAGCACCACGGTCGTGCAATCCGCCCGCGACGTCTTCTGGGACCTCGGCTACGACGGAGCATCCCTGGCCGACCTCGAGACGGCCACGGGCGTCAACCGGTCGAGTCTGTACCACGCGTTCGGCAGCAAACGGGGCCTGTTCGACGCCGCCGTCGCCGACTACCGGGACACCGTCATCCGTCCTCGCCTGCGCGATCTGCAAGCCGACGACGCCGGCCGCCGGGAACTCCTGGCTTACTTCGACGAGCTCCGGGAAGCCGTGGCCAAACTGCCGCTGGACTCTCCCCGGCGCGGCTGCCTCCTGGTCAACTGCGCCACGGGCCTCGCCACGCATGACGAGCCCGCCCGCGAGGTCGTCGAGGCGTATCGCACCGAACTCGCCGCCTCGTTGCGCAACGCCATCGCCGGCGCAGCCCTCGCGGATGCCGATGCCGCCGCCGCCGCTGAACCCCGCGACCGCACCGACGAACGGGTGCGCACTCTGGCATCCCTCTCGATGAGCGCCATGCTGCTCGCCCGGGTCAACGCCGCCGAGTCGGCCGCGCTGCTGTCCACGGCCGCCGACCAGGTTCGCGCCTGGTTCCCGCGCTAACTGTTACCCGTTCGGACAATTGCGCCCGGTGTGCCGGGACCATTTGTCCGATTGGGGAACAGTTGCGCCTAGGCCAGGTCGAGTCCCCACTCGGTCGCGAACTGCTCCGGTGTGAACTCGCCCAGCTCCCGGCGGGCCGTCTCGAGCATCGAATCCGCGAGCTGTGAATCGTGCTGCCCGGAGCGGTACACCACCCGCCCGTCTTCCCTGACCCGGATGACGAGGTCAGAGACCGCCGGTCCGATCGGGCTGTCGCCCACGCCGAACAGGCTCAGCGCGATCGACGCCGCCGACCCGGCGAGCATCCCTGCCCGCCGGGCGACGGTGATGTCGCGCGGTTCCAGATCGACCGTGTAGAGCTCGGCAGCGTTCACTCAGGCCGCGCGGCGAACCGGGTTGGTGAGCACGCCGAGGCCCGGAATCTCAATGCTCGCGGTCTCGCCGTCCGACACGCGCCGGGCGGGACTCGATGACCCGGTGAGGATCACGTCGCCGGGCAGCAGGGTGAAGGAGTGCGAGAGGAACGAGACGATCTCGGCCATGGAGAAGGCCAGCAGCGACACCTCTCCGTTCTGGAACTCGGAGTCGTTCACCCGGCCGATGACGCGGCCGTCGGTCGGGTCGAACTCGGTGTCGATGACCGGGCCGAGCGGGCAGAACGAGTCGAAACCCTTGGCCCTGGCCCCGTGGCCGTGCGCCTCGCTCAGGTCGACCGCGGTGACGTCGTTGGCGATCGTGTAACCGAAGATCGCGCCGGTCGCGTCGGCGACGCTGAGGTTCTTGGCGACCCGGCCGATCACGATGGCCAGCTCGCCCTCCACACGCACATCGTCGGATGCCGCGGGCAGCACGATGGGATCGTTCGGCCCCACAACGGTGGTGTTGGGCTTGAGGAAGAAACGCGGCTCGGCGCTCTCGCCGGGCGCCGCCTCCGCGGCGGCCTTCTCCGCGGCATCCGCGAAGTAGGCGCCGGCCAGGCCGACGATCTTGGAGCGGGGAATCACGGGCGCGAGCAGGGCCACGTCCACCAGCGGCAACCGCTGCCCGGTGGGGTTGTAGCCGGCGAACATCGGGTCGCCGGTGAGCACGACCAGTTCGTCGTCGTCGATGATGCCGAACGCTATGGTTCCGGCGTGGCTGAACCGGGCGATCTTCACGCGGTCACCTCGGCGTCCAGGCGCAGCAGCCAGCCGTGCCGGTCGGGCAGGCGGCCGTACTGGATATCGGTGAGCTCCTGGCGCAGCGACATGGTGATCTCTCCCGCGGGCGCATCGGCATCGCCGATCGTGAAGCCCTCCCCCTTGAGCTGGGCGATCGGGGTGACCACGGCGGCGGTTCCGCAGGCGAACACCTCGGTGATCTCCCCGGATGCGACACCGTCGCGCCACTCGTCCACGGTCACGTCGCGTTCCACCACGGTCATGCCGCGGTCGCGGGCGAGCTGCAGGATGCTGTCGCGGGTGACGCCCTCGAGGATCGTGCCGGTGAGGCGCGGCGTGACCAGCGTGTCGGTGCCGTGCACGAAGAACACGTTCATGCCGCCGAGCTCGTCGATGTGCGTGCCGGTCTCTCCGTCGAGGAAGAGCACCTGCGCGCAGCCGTTGTCGTAGGCCTGGCGCTGGGGCAGCAGCGAGGCGGCGTAGTTGCCGCCGCACTTGGCGGCGCCGGTGCCGCCGCGGCCGGCGCGGGAGTACTCGGTGGAGAGCCAGATGCTCACCGGGGCGACACCGTCGGTGAAGTAGGCGCCGGCGGGGCTGGCGATCACGTAGTAGCCCACCTTGTGCGCGGCGCGCACCCCGAGGAAGCTCTCGTTGGCGATCATGAACGGGCGCAGGTACAGGCTGGTCTCGGGGGCATCCGGCACCCAGGCGCCGTCGACCGCGATCATCTGCTTGACCGATTCGATGAAGTCGGCCACCGGCAGTTCGGGCAGCGCCAGGCGGCGGGCCGAGCTCTGCAGGCGTTCGGCGTTCTTCTCGGGCCGGAACGTCCAGATGGAGCCGTCGGCGTGGCGGTACGCCTTCATGCCCTCGAAGATCTCCTGGCCGTAGTGCAGCACCGAGGAGGCCGGGTCGAGCATCAGCGGGCCGTACGGGGTGACCCGGGCGTCGTGCCAGCCCTCCTCGACGGTCCAGTCGATGGTGACCATGTGGTCGGTGAAGTGCTTGCCGAAGCCGGGGTCGGCGAGGATGGTCTCGCGCTCGGCGAGGCTCCGGGCCGTCTCGGACGGCGTGAGCTCGAATTCGAGGGGGAAGGTGGTGGTCTGCTGGCTCATGGGAGTCCCTTGGGTCTAGGCGGGAGTATCGGTCAAGCGGGTCACGATGGCATCGCCGATGGCGCTGGTGGGTCGTGATTCCGCGGCGGCGCTGCTGCTGCGGGCCACGATGTCGGCCGTGACGGCCGCGCTCACCCGTGCCGCCGCATCCGTGAGCCCGAGGTGGTCGAGCAGGAGCGCGACGGAGAGGATCGCCGCCGTCGGATCGGCCAGTTGCCGGCCCGCGATGTCTGGTGCCGAACCGTGTACGGGTTCGAACATGCTGGGGAAACGGCCGTCCGGATTGATATTTCCGGATGCCGCCAGGCCGATGCCGCCGCTGATTGCCGCTGCCAGGTCAGTGAGAATGTCGCCGAAGAGGTTATCCGTGACGATGACGTCAAATCTACTCGGGTTTGTGACGAGAAAAATCGTCGCCGCGTCCACGTGCAGGTAATCGACGGTCACGTCGGGGTACTCGGCGGCCACCTCGGTGACGATGCGCTGCCACAGGCTGCCGGAGAAGACCAGGACGTTGGTCTTGTGCACCAGGGTGAGGCGCTTGCGCGGGCGGTTACGGGCCGTCTCGAAGGCGTAGCGCACAACCCGCTCCACGCCGTAGGCGGTGTTGACCGAGACCTCGTTGGCCACTTCCTGCGGGGTGCCCTGGCGGATGGCGCCGCCGTTGCCGACGTAGGGACCCTCGGTGCCCTCGCGGACGACGACGAAGTCCACCTCGCCGGGAGCGCCGAGCGGGCTGGGCACGCCGGGGAAGAGCACGCTGGGCCGCAGGTTCACGTAGTGGTCGAGGGTGAAGCGCAGTTTGAGCAGCAGCCCGCGCTCGATGTTGGCGTTCTTGAGGCGCGGATCCCCGGGCACTCCCCCGACGGCGCCGAGCAGAATGGCGTCGTGGGCGCTGATCGAGGCGAGGTCTTCGTCGGTGAGCACATCGCCGGTCTCGAGGAATCGGGTGGCGCCGAGCGAGAAGTGAGTGAGCTCGAAGTCGACAGGCTCGGCCTGGGTCACGGCGTCGAGAACCTTCAGCGCTTCGGCGACGACCTCCGGGCCGATGCCGTCTCCGGCGATGACTGCGAGCTTGACTGAGCGGGACATGCGGCTCCGATTACGGTGAGGCAGCCGGTGGGCTGGCGATATTGGCGTAGAGATACCCTGCAAATCAACCCTACTGTGCGCATTCCGCTGTCTATGCTGGAGGACCCTGACCGTGCGCGTCGCCGACGCGCATGTGCCACTCCCGAAGAAAGCAGTTCATCATGAGTATCGGATTGGGAATCTTCCTGTTCGTTGTCGGCGCCATCCTGGTATGGGCCCTGAACATCCAGGTCGATTGGGTCGATCTTGACCTGGTCGGCTACATCCTGATGGGGGCCGGCGCCCTCATCTTCGTGCTCGGCCTGGTGTTGCTCACCCGTCGCCGCAGCAGCATCAGCACCACCCGCAGCGCCGTCGACCCGGTCAGCGGAGAGCGCACCGTGCAGCAGGAACGGTCGATCGACGACGTTTGACCCGTTTCGCCGCACGACAACGAAAAAGCCCCGGATTCGCATCCGGGGCTTTTTCGTGTCTGTGCGTGCTTCTGGTGCTGGTTACTCGGTGATGTCGATGGCGACGAGCACGTCGGCCGCGATGGCTTCACGCAGCGACGACAGCAGGGCTGCCGGAACCGGTGAGTCCACGGTCAGCACGCTCAGCGCCGGGCCGCCGGCCTCGTGCCGGGCGATCTGCATGCCGGCGATGTTGATCGCGGCGTCACCGAACTCGCGGCCGTAGACCGCGACGATGCCGGGACGGTCGGTGTACAGCATCACGATGAGGTGCTCCGCGAACGGGACCTCTACGTCGTAGCCGTTCACTTCGACGATCTTCTCGATCTGCTTGGTGCCCACCAGGGTGCCGGAGACCGAGACCTGCGAACCGTCGGCGAGGGCGCCGCGGAGGGTGATCAGGTTGCGGTACTCGGGCGACTCGGCATCGGTGATCAGGCGTACCGCCACACCGCGCTGCTCGGCGAGCAGGGGCGCGTTGACGTAGGAGACGGTTTCGCTGACCACGTTGGTGAAGATGCCCTTGAGGGCGGCGAGCTTGAGCACCGAGACGTCGAACGCGACGATCTCGCCGCGCACCTCGACGTCGACGCTGGTGAGCGGGCTGTGGGCGGCGAGCCCGGAGAAGACCTGGCCGAGCTTCTCGACCAGCGGGATGCCGGGGCGGACGGTCGGGTCGATGACTCCGCCGGCCACGTTCACGGCGTCGGGTACGAGTTCGCCCGACAGCGCGAGGCGCACCGACTTGGCAACCGAGACGCCGGCCTTTTCCTGGGCTTCGTCGGTGGATGCGCCCAGGTGCGGGGTGCTGATCAGGTTGTCGAGGCCGAGCAACGGCGAGCCGGTCGGCGGCTCGTTGACGAAGACGTCCAGGCCGGCGCCGGCGATGGTGCCGTCGACCAGGGCCGTGTAGAGGTCGGCTTCGTCGATGAGTCCGCCGCGGGCGACGTTGACGACGTAGGCGGTGGGCTTCATCAGCTTCAGCTGGGGTGCGCTGATCATGCCGGTGGTCTCGGGGGTCTTGGGCATGTGGATGGTGACGAAGTCGGACTGCGCGAGCAGCTCGTCCAGGCTCACCGGGTGCACACCCAGCTGCTGCGCGCGGGCCGAGGTGATGTACGGGTCGAACGCGATGATGTTCACGCCGAAGGCTTGCAGGCGGGCGGCCACGAGGGCGCCGATGCGGCCGAGGCCGATGATGCCGACGGTCTTCTCGTACAGCTCGATGCCGGTGTACTTGGAGCGCTTCCACTGGCCCTGCGCCAGGGCGCCGTGGGCCGGCGGGATGTGACGGGCCAGGCTGAGGATGTGGCCGACGGTGAGTTCGGCGGCAGAGATGATGTTGGAGGTGGGCGCGTTGACCACCATGACACCGGCCGCGGTGGCGGCCTTGATGTCGACGTTGTCCAGGCCGACACCGGCGCGGGCGATGACCTGCAGGTGCGGGGCGGCAGCGAGTGCCTCGGCGTCCACCTTGGTCGCGGAGCGAACCAGGATGGCGTTGGCGGTGGCAAGCTCGGCGAGCAGTGCGGCACGGTCGGTGCCGTCAACAGAGCGGACGTCGAAGTCGGGGCCCAGGGCATCGACTGTGGCGGGCGAGAGTTCTTCGGCGATTAGTACAACGGGCTTCGACACGAAAACAGATCCTTAGAAAGCGTCAGGCGAGGGAAGCTCGCGCCTCGATCGTGGGGCGCCAGATACCACAACACTTTACTGGCACCAGAATGGAGCGATGAGCCCCGAGTCAGTGACCAACGTCCTAGCCGTGCTGAGGATCGTCCTGGCGGTGGTGTTCATCGTGGCCGGGATCAGCCATTTCGCGCCGTCGGTTCAGCGCACGATGGCGGCCATGATCCCGCCACGACTGCGTCTTGGGGGTGTGTTCGCTCCGCGGAACCTGGTGATCTTCACCGGCCTGTGCGAAATCGCGGGCGGGATCGGGCTGCTCCTCGAATCCACCCGTGTTACGTCAGGTGTCGCCCTGGCGGTGTTTCTGGTGGCCGTGTTCCCCGCCAACGCCTATGCGGCGCGCCACAAGGACCGGTTCGGCGCCGTCGCCATTCCGCTGGTTCCGCGGTTGCTCGGCCAGCTGGTGCTGATCGGCCTGGTGCTGGTGGCCGGCCTGGCAGGCTGATCCTGCCGTCGGGGCGCTAGACGATCAGGCTGCCCAGACCGAACACGAAGATGTCGAGCGAGAGCGCGGACACCAGGCAGAGCCCAGCCAGCAGGATGAGCGCTTGCGGACCGGCCTCGCGACGGCGGCCGAGCCAGAAGGCCAGGCCGAAAACGATGACCGGGCCCAGCACGCCGACCAGCAACAGTCCCCACCCGAAGCCGTTCAGAGAGGTGTCGAGCATCTGCGCGGCATTGTTCAGGCCGAGCAGGTTACCCAGGCCGGCCCACGCGCTGTACGCGTAGAACAGGCCGAACACGATGGAAATCGTCGCGGCCAGCCAGCCGGGGGTGCGGCGGGTGCGAGCAGTGGTGGTGGTGTCTACGGTGCTCATCAGAGTCCCCCGGATCCGGCGATGAAGGGCAGCGGGGCCAGCAGGACGACGCCCAGGATGAGCCAGGTCCAGCGCCGTCGCGGCTTGCCGCGGGTGAGCCAGTAGGCGGACGCAAACCAGACCGCGGGGGCCGCGATGGCCAGCCAGGTGCCCAGGGAGAACATGAACTCGGTCAGCACGTCCGCCGGCGGGTTCGTGAGGCGGGAGACGCCGATGAACCAGCCGATCGTGTAAAGCAGGTAGACCCCGCCGAGGATGCCCAGGCCCACGAGGGCCGGGGACGACAGCGGCGCCTTGCCTTCTGGGGCGTCGACGTAGCCGCCCGGTGACCCGGTGACTTCCCAGCCCGCTGGCAGGTCGCTGGCGGGCTCCGCCGCGCCGGGACCGGCCGCGGCGGCGCCCGGCGCATCCGTTCGCTCCGGCGTGGTCGTGCTGCCGGAGACGAGGGTGGGGTCGTCGTCGCCGGCCCAGCCGAGCGCGTCGTCATCCCGAGAAGAAGTCATGTGTTCAGCCTACCGAGCAGACCGGCTGAGCGGTCGGCGACCCGCACCGGTCAGTGGCTGATCAATACCTTCAACGCGTGGGTGTCTGCGGCGCGGGAGAAGGTGTCGTAGGCCTCCTCGACGTGGTCGAAGTCGAACCGGTGGGTGGCCAGCCGGTCGGCCGGGATCTTGTGCTGGGTCACGAGCTTCAGCAGCATCGGCGTGGTGTTGGTGTTCACCAGGCCCATGCTGATGCTGATGTTCTGGATCCAGAGGTTCTCCACGTGCAGCGGCACGGGCTTGCCGTGCACGCCCACATTGGCCAGATGTCCGCCGGGCCGCACGATCTCGGTGGCCATGGTGAAGGTCTCGGGGATGCCGACGGCCTCGATGGCCACGTCGACGCCGGCACCGTCGGTGTGGGCCAGCACCTCGTCCCGCCACTCCGGCCGGCCCGACCGCACCGTGTGGGTGGCTCCGAAGGCCTTGGCCTGCTCGAGCCGGTTCTCGTCGATGTCGACGGCCACGATCGCCCCGGCACCGTACAGCCCTGCGGTGGCGATCGCGGCCAGGCCCACGGGACCCGCCCCGATCACGGCGACCACATCGCCCGGCGCCACCTGGCCGTACTGCACCCCGATCTCGAAGCCGGTGGGGAGGATGTCCGAGAGCATCACCGCCTCACCGTCGGTGACGGACTCCGGCAGCGGATACAGCGAGTTGTCGGCGTATGGCACCCGCACGAACTCGGCCTGGGTGCCGTCGATGAGATGCCCGAAGACCCAGCCGATCCCCGACCGGCCCTCGTCGCCGAGGCAGTGCGAGTACAGGCCGGTCTTGCAGTTCGCGCAGTGCCCGCAGGACTTGATACAGGAGATCAGCACCCGCTGGCCCACGGTGATGGACTCCACGGCGTCCCCGACGGCGATGACCGTGCCGACGCCCTCGTGGCCGAGGATGCGGCCGGGCTGCACCGCGGGCACGTCGCCCTTGAGAATATGCAGGTCCGTGCCGCAGATGGTGGTGGTGTCCACCCGCACGATGGCGTCGGTGGACCGGATGATCTGCGGGTCCGGCACCTCTGTCCAAGCCTTCTGGCCCGGTCCGCCGTAGACGAGTGCTTTCACGATGACGCTCCTTTGAGTCGACACTTCTGCGAGTCACTGACGCGCGCCATAGTACCCGCGTGCGCACCAGCCTGTAGTCTGGTGGGCTCGTTCAACCCCGGGCGAAAACAGGTTTGCCATGCAGCACCATCTCGACGCCAATCGCGCGAATTGGGACGATCGGGCCGCGGCCCACGCGGTGCGCACCGGGCTCGGCTACGGCGTGCAGCGCTACGTGAACGATCCCGCGTTGGTGTCGGATGTCGTGAGCTTCGACCGCGACCGGCTGGGCGACATCAGGGGGCTCAACACTGTGCACCTGCAGTGCCACATCGGCACCGACACGCTGTCGCTTGCCCGGCTCGGCGCCAGGGTCACCGGGCTGGATTTCTCCCCCATCGCTCTCGCTGAGGCGCGTGCGCTGGTCGCCGAAACCGGGGACGCCGTCGACTTCGTCGAATCCGATCTGTACTCGGCGCTCACGGCACTGCCGCCGGCGAGCTTCGACCTGGTCTACACGGGCATCGGCGCCCTGTGCTGGCTGCCCAGCATCGAGCGGTGGGCCGCCGTCGTCGCCGGACTGTTGGTACCGGGCGGCCGCCTGTTCATCCGGGAGTGCCACCCGATCCTCTGGACCATGGACGAGGGGCTCTCCGACGACCTGCACCTGCGCTTCCCGTACTTCGAGCAGCAGGAACCGCTGGAGTGGGACGACGACTCCACCTACGTCGTGACCGACCGGCCGATCACCCACACGAAGACCTATGAGTGGAATCACGGTCTGGGCGAGATCGTGACGGCGCTGCTGAACGCGGGTCTCACTCTGACGATGCTCGTTGAACACGACAGTGTGCCGTGGGAGGCCCTGCCCGGCCAGATGATCGAGCGCCCGAACGGCGAATTCGCTCTCGATGCGCTGGCCGGCGTCGCGCCGCTCAGCTACACGATTCAGGCGGTCAAGCCCGCGGCGTGACCCGTTCTGCGGGTGCGGTGTGTCGCCGCACGATCAGGCTCACCGCAATGACCCAGCCGAGCACCCCGGCCAGGCAGACCCGCTCGGCCAGGCCGAGCAGGCCGGGCGCCACCGTGGCCGCGACGCCCAGGGACACCAGGCCGACGGCAGCGACACCGGTGAGCACGGCGGCGGCGGGGAAGGCGCCGGGCAGGTCGCTGCCGCGCAGCCACGCCGTCACCAGGCCGAAACCCACCAGGGCGGTGACAAAACCCGCGGCTGCGACGAGCAGGTGCGCGGCGCCGAGCGCGGTGGTCGGCGCCAGCCCTGGCGCATCGGCGGGTGGGATGTCGGTGGGCAGGAACGCGAGGGCGGCGGAGCATACCCCGGCGAACAGCATCAGGCCGAGGCCGGACTGCCGTAGCCGCGACCGGGGGCCGAACGAGGACAGCGCGGCGACGGCGCACACCGTGACCACTCCCCTGGCCAGGAAGTTCAGGTTCATGATCCAGCCGTACGGGCCCACGGCGAGGTTGCTCTCGGCTTCCGAGATCACGCTGTAGTGCGGCGGCAGCAGCTGCAGCACCACGTCGACCAGCACGTAGAGCACGGCGCCCACCAGGGCGACGGTGGCGAGCAGTCTGGTTCCCGCCCGGCCGGCGGACCGGGGCGTGACCGGGCTTTCGCCTCCGGCCTGCATAGCGTTCACCTGCGGAAGCCTATCGGGCCGCCGGGGCCGCTCGTAGACTTCGGTCATGGCTCACGACGGGTCCCCTGGTCTCCCCTTCGCGATCCCTGGTGCTCCGGCCCCGGCCGTGGGCTGGCACCGGGTGAACGGATGCCGGCTGTACGCCGAGGTGCGCGGCGCCGGCCCTTCGCTGCTGATCATCGGCGCCGCCAGCGACGACGCCGAGATGTTCCGGCTCGCGTATCTCGCCCTGGACCCGATCGCGCGCTACATCCGCGCACGGTGCGTGCCCGAGCGAACGGTCGCCTAGCTCGCGAGTCGCCGCAAACGTCCCTTTGAGTCGCGCTGAAGGGGCACTTTGCGGCAAGTCGCTGCGAGGCCCCTCCGCGAGTCGCCGCAAACTTCCCCCTGGGGCGCTGTGAAGGGGTACATTGCGGCACGTCAGCGCGGGCGGGCTCCGCCGAGTTGCCAGTTGGCGCCCCCTGGGAGGGCTCGAAGGGGCCGCAAGTGGCAATTCACCAACATCCACCCCGGTCAGTTGCCAGTTGGCGCCCCCTCCGGGCTGCTGACAGGGCCGCAACTGGCAACTCACCGGCAGCGTGCTGGGCACGCCGAAGGGGCCAGTCGGATGACTGGCCCCTTCGGTGAAGCGGGGTGAAGCGGGGTGAAGCGGGGTGAAGCGGGGTGAAGCGGGGTGAAGCGAGACCTAGCGGGCGGCTTCGCCGTCGACGTAGTCGTCGTCGTTCGAGGCGTTCCAGGCGAACAGCTTGCGCAGCTCGCGGCCGGTGGCCTCGATCGGGTGCTCTTCGCCCTTCTTGCGCAGCGCCAGGAACTCGGGTGCTCCGGCGTCCTGGTCGTTGATGAAGCGCTCGGCGAATGCGCCGTTCTGGATGTCGGCGAGAACGGCCTTCATGTTCTCCTTGACGCTCGGGTCGATGACGCGCGGGCCGGAGACGTAGTCGCCGTACTCAGCGGTGTCGGAGACGCTCCAACGCTGCTTGGCGATGCCGCCCTCCCACATCAGGTCGACGATGAGCTTGAGCTCGTGCAGCACCTCGAAGTAGGCAACCTGCGGCTGGTAGCCGGCCTCGGTGAGAACCTCGAAACCGTACTGGATCAGCTGCGATGCGCCACCGCAGAGAACGGCCTGCTCGCCGAACAGGTCGGTCTCGGTCTCTTCGGTGAAGGTGGTCTTGATGCCGGCGGCACGCAGGCCACCGATCGCCTTGGCGTAGCTGAGCGTCAGCGGCCAGGCGTTGCCCGAGGCATCCTTCTCGACGGCGACGATGACGGGAACGCCACGGCCGGCCTCGAATTCGCGGCGCACGGTGTGGCCCGGGCCCTTGGGGGCGACCATGACCACGTCGACGCCGGCGGGCGCCTCGATGTAGCCGAAGCGGATGTTGAAGCCGTGGCCGAAGACCAGGGCCTTGCCCTCGGCGAGGTTGGGGAGGATGTCGTCCTTGTACAGGTGACGCTGCACCTGGTCGGGAGCGAGGACCACGATGACGTCGGCCCAGGCGGAGGCCTCGGCGGCGCTCTTGACGGTGAAGCCGACCTCTTCGGCCTTGGCGCGCGACTTCGAGCCCTCCTTGAGTCCGATGACGACCTCGACGCCGGAGTCGCGCAGGTTCTGCGCGTGGGCGTGGCCCTGCGAGCCATAGCCGATGACGGCGACCTTCTTGCCCTGGATCAGGGACAGGTCGGCGTCTTTGTCGTAGAAGATTTCAGACAATGTGGTGTTCTCCTTGGTTGTTGGTCAGTAGTAAGAAAGCGAATTAGTTCTTGAAAACGCGTTCGGTGATCGACTTGGATCCCCGACCGATGGCGAGCAGGCCCGACTGGGCGATTTCCTTGATGCCGTACGGTTCGAGCACCCGGAGGAAGGCCGCGACCTTGCCGGAGTCTCCGGTGACCTCGATGACGACGGCATCCGTTGCCACGTCGACGACGCGGGCGCGGAACAGGGTGACGGCCTCGAGCACCTGGGAGCGGGTGGTGTTGTCCGCGCGCACCTTGACGAGCAGGTGCTCGCGCTGGACCGACTGGCTCGGGTCGAGCTCGACGATCTTGATGACGTTGATCAGCTTGTTGAGCTGCTTGGTCACCTGCTCCAGCGGGGCGTCCTCGACGTCGACGAGGATCGTGATCCGCGACAGGCCGGGGATCTCGCTGTGGCCGACGGCGAGGCTCTCGATGTTGAAGCCACGCCGGGCGAACAGGCCCGCGACACGGGTCAACAGGCCGGGCTTGTCCTCGACGAGGAGGCTGAGAACGTGGGTACTCATGGTTACTCCTCTTCCCAGGTGGGGGCGTGGTCCTTGGCGTACTGCACAAAGCTGTTGCTGACACCCTGCGGCACCATCGGCCACACCATGGCGTCGCGGCTGACGATGAAGTCGATCACCACGGGCCGGTCGTTGGTGGCCAGGGCGAGCTTGATCGCGTCGTCGACCTGGTCGGCGCTGGTGACCCGGATGCCCAGGGCGCCGTACGCGTCGGCCATCTTCACGAAGTCGGGCACCATCGCGGTGCCGTGCCCGGTGTTGAGGTCGGTGAACGAGTGCCGGCCGTCGTAGAACAGGGACTGCCACTGGCGCACCATGCCCAGTGACGAGTTGTTGATGATCGCCACCTTGATCGGGATGTTGTTGATCGTGCAGGTGGCGAGTTCCTGGTTGGTCATCTGGAAGCAGCCGTCACCGTCGATGGACCAGACCACCCGGTCGGGTTCGGCGACCTTGGCGCCCATGGCTGCGGGCACCGAGTAGCCCATGGTGCCGGCACCGCCGGAGTTCAGCCAGGAGTTGGGCCGTTCGTACTTGATGAACTGCGCGGCCCACATCTGGTGCTGGCCGACGCCGGCGGCGTAGACGCCCTCCGGCCCGGTGAGCTCACCGATGCGCTTGATCACGTACTGCGGGGCGAGCAGGCCGTCGGCGGGCTCGGTGTAGCCCAGCGGGAACTTCTCGCGGAGGCCGTTGAGGTAGCTCCACCACTCGGTGATGTCGGGCGTCGTGGTGGTGATGGCTTCGCGGTACGCCACCGTGAGGTCGGCGATGACGTCTTTCGCGTCGCCGACGATGGGCACGTCCGCGGCGCGGATCTTGCCGATCTCGGCGGGGTCCACGTCCACGTGCACGATGGTGGCGTTGGGGGCGAACTCGGATGCCTTGCCGGTGACGCGGTCGTCGAACCGGGCGCCGAGCGCGATGATCAGGTCGGATTCCTGCAACGCCAGCACGGCCGCGACGGTGCCGTGCATACCGGGCATGCCCAGGTGCTGCTCGTGTGAGTCGGGGAACGCGCCGCGTGCCATCAGTGTGGTGACGATGGGCGTGCCGGTCAGTTCGGCCAGCTCCAGCAGTTCGGGTGAGGCCTGGGCGCGGATGACGCCGCCGCCGACGTAGAAGACGGGCTTCTCGGCTCCGGCCAGCAGGGCTGCCGCGGCCTGTACCTGCTTGCCGTGGGCCTTGGTGATCGGCCGGTAGCCGGGCAGGTCGAGCTTGGGCGGCCAGATGAACGGGGCGCTCATCTGCTGGGCGTCCTTGGTGATGTCCACCAGCACCGGGCCGGGCCGGCCGGTGTTGCAGATCAGGAACGCCGAGGCGAGGGCCGCGGGGATGTCCTCAGGCCGCTTCACCAGGAAGGAGTGCTTGGTGATCGGCATGGTGATGCCGACGATGTCGGCCTCCTGGAAGGCATCCGTGCCCATCAGCGTGGAGAACACCTGGCCGGTGATCGCCAACAGCGGCACCGAGTCCATGTAGGCGTCGGCGATGGCCGTGACCAGGTTGGTCGCGCCGGGACCGGAGGTGGCGATGGCCACCCCGACCCGGTTGCTCGAGGACGCGTAGCCCTCGGCGGCGTGGCCGGCGCCCTGTTCGTGGCGTACCAGGATGTGGCGGATGTCGTCCTGGTTCATCAGCTCGTCGTAGAGCGGGATGACGGCGCCGCCGGGCAGCCCGAAGACGTCGGTGACGCCGAGCAGCTTGAGGGTGCGCAGGATCGCGCCGGAGCCGGTGAGGATCTCCGGAGTTCCGGACGCGGCGTCGGCGGCCGGCGCGCTTGGGGTCGGGGCGGATGGCACGGGCAAAGGTTCCGTGGTCATGAGAGGCAAATCCCTAAGTCGGTGACGGATGGTGTCGATTAGCCCGTGGTAGCACCCATGGCCGCGGACTGCACGAGCTTGGAGTACTTGGCGAGAACGCCACGGGTGTAACGGGGAGGAAGCGGAGCCCAACCTTCTCGGCGGGCGGCCAGCTCAGCAGGGTCGACCAGTAGGTCAAGCGAGCGAGCTGCGATATCGACCCGTATCAGATCACCATCGCGCACGAAGGCGATGGGACCTGCGTCCACCGCTTCGGGTGCTATATGGCCGATACACAGTCCGGTTGTGCCGCCTGAGAATCGACCATCAGTCAATAGTAGTACATCGGCTCCGAGCCCGGCGCCCTTGATGGCCGCGGTGATCGACAGCATCTCGCGCATACCCGGGCCGCCCTTGGGGCCTTCGTAGCGGATGACGACGACGTCGCCCTTGAGGATCTCCCCGTTGGTGAGGGCGTCCATGGCCGCGCGCTCACGTTCGAACACCCGCGCGGGGCCCTCGAAGATGTCGCTGTCGAAGCCGGCGGTCTTGACGACGGCGCCCTCGGGGGCGATGGAGCCTTTGAGGATGGTGATGCCGCCGGAGGCGTGGATCGGGTTGTCCAGGGTGCGCAGCACCTTGCCGTCCAGTTCCGGCGGGTCGATCTCGGCGAGGTTCTCGGCCACGGTCTTACCGGTGACGGTGAGGCAGTCGCCGTGGATGAGGCCGGCTTCGAGCAAGGCGCGCATCACGGCGGGCACGCCGCCGTGCCGGTCGACGTCGTTCATGACGTACTTGCCGAACGGCTTGAGGTCGCCGATGTGCGGCACCTTGTCGCCGATGCGGTTGAAGTCGTCGAGGGTGAGCTCGACCTCGGCCTCCTGGGCGATGGCGAGCAGGTGCAGCACCACGTTGGTGGAGCCG